>Ga0193699_10000026_pt1 | contig 140089 bp, 133 predicted proteins | sample L3c2metaG_FD_160095 | JGI IMG/M metagenome (GOLD analysis project Ga0193699, IMG submission 160095) | Soil microbial communities from a riparian zone of the East river system, Colorado, United States - L3c2 | ecosystem: Environmental > Terrestrial > Soil > Riparian zone | place: USA: East...
CGGCCCGGGGCCCGCGACGACCACCGACGCCTCACCGCCGGCTTCGGCCTGCCCGCACCCGGGCCGCCGACACCGACGCCACGCCCCGCCCACCCCTCAACCCCATCACCGAGACCGCAACGCGGCCACAACCGGTCACCGCGACCGCCCAAGAACCCCAACAACACCGACACTCACGTCAGATCGGTGGATCGAGGCTTAGTGGCGCTCCTCGTGCTCGGCGGTGGTGGAACGGCCGCCGCCCTAATCACCAAGCACAACACCGACGAGAAGCATCAGCGCGAGCTCGCCGCCGCGGCGCATCGTCGCGCCGATGCTCAGCGTCGGGCCCGCCTGGCCCAGATCGCCGCCGACCGCGTAGCCGCGGCCGAACGCCGCGCACAAGAGGCCAAGGATGCCGCGACGCGCAGCATCCGGCGATCGCTCGTGAGCGACCTGCGCAAGGCCATCACAAAGGACGCCCGCGGACGCGTAGCCGACGGCTACCTCGACGGACCGATCTACGGCACCCAGTGCGATCCGGTCGGCGGCGGCAACGCCTCAAACCTCGACGCGCGGACCGGCCGCTACTCCTGCTTGGCCTATAACAAGAAGAACGACGACGGCACGATCGAGGGCTACGGCTTCACAGCCACCGTGAACTTCGAGAAGTTCAGCTACCAATGGCATCTCGGCAACTCGTAAGAGTTTGGGCCGCGGCCGCCGCTGCAGTCAGTATCGCCGGATGCGGAGCTACCGCGAACAACGCGACGGTCACCGTGAATCGGACGGTGCCAGCCGCTGCACCCGCCGTCACGGCGCCGGCAAGCGCGTCGACCTCGACCACGCGCTCCGCTACGCGCCACAAGCCTCGCAACGTATGGAAGAACTGCGACACCAACATCAAGGCGCGGGTCGGCACGACCAGCTGCGCTTTCGCTGAGAACGTCTTCTACGGATTCTGGCGTGCGCTCGAGCAGGGCGACGACGGCTTTCGCGCATACAGCCCGGTGACGCACCGCCGCTACGCGATGACCTGCGCCGCCAGCCTCACCGTGACCTGCCGAGCAGAGGACGGCGGCTCCGTCCGCTTCTCGCGTGCCTCAGTCGACCTTTACACCGATACGCAGGCCGAAGCCTTCTGCCGCTCGCGCGCGGTCACACCGACCGAAGACACGTGCGACCCTCCCATCGGTAGTCAGACGGGATCGGGAACCTCCGACCAGACCTACAGCTCACCCGATTCGTCGAGCCCAAACGGCACACCCGACTCCTCCTACGACAGCTCCCCGCCCGTTGACGAGAGCGACTACTCCGACCACGACGGGACCTACAACGGCGCACCGACGACCGAGGACTTCGGCAACGGCCAGGGTTCGGTCGGCCAGTGCGCCGACGGCACCTACTCCGACTCCATTGGCCGATCAGGCGCCTGCAGCCATCATGGTGGAGTCGGCTAACGCAGCGCAGACCAGCGAGCCTCTACCGCTCTCGTCGCAGAGCCGACGACTCACGTGTCGCGGATCGGACTGAACCAATCGGGGGTCGCCCGATCTCAGATGAGACCGGCGCGACCGCATTCCGGCAAAGGAGTAGCAAACGTTGAGCCGTGGACTTCGACGTCGATGGGTCAGGAGCCCTGATGAGCTCTCCGGCCCGCGGGTGGCGTAGCTCAGGCGGTGCTGGCGGCTGAGGTGCTCGTCGAACACACGGCGCACCGTAACGCGGCGCGACGCGCGACTAGGTGTAGGGCCCCACTATGTTGTTCGGGCGGGTGACGGTGGCGAGCTGCCGATGACTTGCCGGGCCGATGATCGGGACGACTGGCTGATGCGCGTCGCAGCGATGGCGGTTGTCCTCGCGCTCAACGCCGGCGGCGTCGCACGAGGTGCTGCCGAGCTCGGCCGCTGGCTCAACGAGGGACTCTTGTGCCGGCTTCTTCACCGCATCGATGCCCCACCTCTGCTTGCGCGGGCTGTTCTTCGGTGCCCCGCTGGTCCTCTTCGGCGTCTGCATCGCGGCTTTTGCAGACCCTCCTCGGGCGGCTTCTGCCCACGACGGGGCCACCAGTCGTCCTCGGCGCCGAGAAGGCCGCGAGACGGACGCGAGACGGACGCGAACGCGTCGGTGCCGTTGACGTCCTAGCGCTGGGCTCAGCCTGTCGACCTCTTCAACTAGGACACCGCCCACAGCGCACCATCCCCAGCCACTACCTCCAGCAGCTCTGCAGTCAGGAGCACAGGGCAGCAGCTCGCGTGACCACAGGCGCCCACCTCCTTGCTCCGCGATCCAGGTCCCAGTAACACCCGCACAACAGCCCGGCACGCAGTTGCACGGTGTGCGATCGCCCGAGGGGCGTGCCGGCGCCTCGTCGACTAAGGGATGTGCTGTCCATCGGCAAGGTCGGCGGCGGAGCCGGCGATCCGCGCTACTACATCGACAACGTCGCCCGGGGCAAGGAGGACTACTACTCCGGTCGCGGCGAGTCGCCCGGTGGGTGGCTGGGCAGTGGCGCCGCAGCAGCAGGCGTTCACGGGACGGTCGACGATGAGCAGTTCCTGGCGTTGCTCTCGTCGGAGACCGCGAACCCCCGGAAGGTGTTGGCGTATGACTTGACGTTCTCCGCGCCCAAGTCGGTTTCTGTCCTGTTCGGTGTAGGCGACCGGACTTTGGCGCCGGTCGTCCGCGAAGCGCACGACCCGGCGGTCGAGGAGGCGTTGGGCTATGTCGAGCGCCACGCGACGTGGACGCGTCGCGGTAGCGGCGGACATCGCGTGCTGCGCGGCGAGGGCTTGAAGGTGGCCGCGTTTCGGCATCGGAGCTCGCGCGCCGGCGATCCGCAGCTGCATACCCACGCGGTGATCGCCAATGCCACGATGGCCGAGGGGCGCGCCACAACGCTCGACGGCCGCGCGTTGTACGCGCACGCGCGGACCGCCGGCTACCTCTACGAGGCCGCGCTCCGTCGCCGGCTCACCGAGGCGCTGGGTGTGGAGTGGGAGCCGGCGAAGAAGGGCATCGCCGAGATCCGTGGCATCGACGAGCGGGTTCTCGAGCACTTCTCCCAACGACGAGCCGAGATCGTCGAGCGGCTCGCCGAGACCGGTGGACGCTCGCGGCGCGCCGCCGAGATCGCCGCCCTGGACACCCGACGCGCCAAACGCCACGACGTCGACGGGCCGAGCCTGCGCGAGCAGTGGCGCACACGCGCCTCCGCCCTGCACTTCGGGCCCGAGGCAATCAACGCTTTCCTCGACCACCACCGCCCGCGGCCGGCGCGGCAACCCGATCTCGCGGCGACCGGCGACGAGCTGACGGCTCCGGGTGGTCTGACCGAGCAGGCCTCGACGTTTGACCGCCGCGACGTGCTGCGGGCGTGGGCCGTCGCGCACCGCGACGGCGCCGAGGTCCAGCGCCTGGAACAGCTCACCGACCGCTGGCTGGCCTCCGATTGCGCGGTGCGCCTGGAGGACGACGGCGGTCGCGCGCATCTGGGCGGCGCGCGCTATTCGACGCCGGAGATGCTCGCGCTCGAGCAACGACTGATCGCCAACGCGGCCGAACGGCGTCGAGCGGGTGTGGCGCGCGTCGAGCCGGCCGCCGCCACCGCAGCGCTCGACACGCGACCCGACCTCAGCGGCGAGCAGGCCGCGATGGCCGCCCGCCTGACGACTACGGGCCAGGGCGTCGAGGTCGTCCGCGCCGCCGCAGGCACCGGCAAGACCCATGCCCTGGCCGCCGCACGCGAGCTCTGGGAAGCAAACGACGTCCGCGTCTTCGGCACCGCGCTGTCGGCCCGCGCCGCGCTGGAGCTCGAGAACCTCGCCGGGATCGACAGCGCCACCATCGCCTCGGTCCTGCGCGACATCGACCAAGGACATGGCCTTGCGTCGGGCTCGGTGCTGATCGTCGACGAGGCCGGGATGGTCTGCTCGCGCACGATCGATCGGCTCGCCCGCCACGCTGCTGAGACCGAAGCCAAGCTCGTCCTCGTCGGCGACGACCGCCAGCTACCCGAGATCGACGCCGGCGGCGCGTTCCGCGGCTTGGCCGAACACCTTGGTGCGATCGAGCTGCACCAGGTCCGCCGACCACACGCCGACTGGGACCGCGACGCGCTCGCCGAGCTGCGCGACGGCGACGTCCGCGCGTGGGCCGACGCCTACCGCGACCACGGGCGCATCGTCGCCCGCCCCACCGCCCGCGAGCTGCGCGCCGCGCTCGTCGATGACTGGTGGGAGGCGGCGCGGACCGGCGAGCAGGACGCGGTGATGATCGCCCACCGACGCAGCGACGTCGCCGAGCTCAACGCCCTGGCGCACGCGCGGATGCACCGCGACGGCCAGCTCGGCGAGGAAGAGCTCGCGGCCGGCGATCGGTCGTTCTCCGTCGGCGACCGCGTGATCGCGCGACGCAACGACCGACGCGTCGGCGTCGTCAACGGCACCCGCGGTGAAGTTGTACGCATCGACCGAGAACAACGCACGCTCACGGTCCGCACCGCACGCGACGCCGAGCTTCGCCTCGAGGGCAGCTACCTCGACGAGGGCTGGCTCGAGCACGGCTACGCCCTGACCGCCCACGCCGCCCAGGGCGCGACCGTCGACCGCTCCTTCGTGCTGGGCTCCGACGAGCTCTACCGCGAGTGGGGCTATGCGGCGCTCAGCCGCCACCGCGACCAGGCCCGGTTCTACGTCGTCTCCCCCGGGTCGGTCGAGCGCGCGCTGCCCGGGCTGGAGGCTGAGCCCGATGACCTCCACCAGGACGTCGTTGCGACGCTCTCGCCCAGCCGAACCAAGGACATGGCCTTGGACGTACTGGTGCGCGGCGGGGTCGCACGGACGGTCGTCGCCCTCGACGAGGTCGCGATGACTGAGCAGCGCATCGCCGACATGCAGGCTGAGCACGACGGCTTGAGCCGGTTGCGCCGCTCGCGGCGGGCAGCCATCGAGCGGGACATCCACCAGCAGCGTGCGGCGATCGAGCGATGGTCGACCCTGGCCGACGAGGTGACTCCCACGGTGCCGCTCCGGTTACCGGATCCAGATGTCGCGACACCCAGCACGCTTGACCGTCACGCAGCCCGAACGGCGATGCTCGACCCAAGCAACCGAGTGAGCGACATTCTCGGCGATCGCCCGACCAGCTTTGCCGCGCGCGAGGCGTGGATGCGCGAGGCGGCGCTGCTGGTCACGCGCGATACGCCGCTTGATCACGTGTCCTCGATGGAGCCATCGATGGACGACCTCGGCCTCGAGCTCTAGGTACCCGGCCCACGCCTACACGCTGCCCGGTCGCCGTCTAGACGAACGACCGGTCAAGCGCCGATCAGCCGGCACCGAATAAGTGAGCATGCCTTCGCGGATCCTGGCGCTGCGACGCCCCGACCAGTGCGCGCACTGTGGCACCGAGCTCACCGCGGGAACCCGAGCCCACTGGGATGCCAACGCTCGCGCCGTCACCTGCCTCAACTGCCTAGTCCCGCCCACCCGCCCGGCTCCGACTCCCACGCCAGCGCCGCAGCAGCCGATGGACCGCGGCGTCCCGGGCGCCAGCGCCCTGCGCGAGCACGCCCGGCGCAAGCACAACCGCGAGCAGACGCGCCAAGCCCATCCCCACATCGGCGGGCTGCTGCTCGCGCTCCGCGACGAGCCCCAGCACGAGCAGGCTTTCCTCCGCGGCGCTCGGGGCGAGGCCGCCGTAGCCGGGTCCCTCGAGGCCCGGACGTCGGACGGCCCGACGGTGCTGCTGCACGACCGCCGGATGCCCCGCGGACGCGGCAACATAGATCACCTCGCCATCTCTCCCAACGGCATCTTCGTCATCGACGCGAAGGACTGGAAGGGCAAGGTCAGCGTCTCCACGCCGCTCCTCGGCAAGCCCAAGCTGTTGGCCGACGGCCGCGACCGCACGAAGCGCGTCGACGGTCTCGATCGCCAGGTCGCCGCGGTTGAGAGTGCCCTCGGCGACGCGGCACAGTCATGGCCGATCCAAGGCGTGTTCTGCTTCACGAAGGCCGACCTGCCGATGCTCGGCCTGGGCACCACCAAGATCCGCTCGCATCTGCTGCTCTACCGCAAGGCGTTGGCCAAGCGGCTCAATGCGAGCGGGCCGTTCACCACCGCGCAGATCGACGCCATGGCCCGCGTTCTCGCCGGGGCGTTCCCGCCAGCCTGAGCCGCTCAGCCGGCCTCTGCGGCCATCGGCCAGGCGCAACTAGCCCCAGAAGATGCCGGTCGGATCGCGATCGATCTCGTTGAGCAGCACGTCGACCCGCGCCCCCGGGTTGGTGTACTCATACCGACTCCAGCGCCCGTTGCTGTCGGCGCACTGCAGCGTCCACTCGCGCTTTGTCGCCGTGTAGCGCAAGCGCGCGACGTTGACGGTGGTCCACTCCGGCCCGATGTCCGGCGTCCACGGAGCCTGGCGCTCGACGATCGTCACCGTCGTCGGCTCGACGTGGGCTTCGACGCGCAGCTGGTCGCTGGTCTTTGGATCGTTGCGCTGCTCGCAGTAGGACTTGATCGCCGCCACGTCGCGCTCGGGAAGCATGGGCGCGGATCCTAGCCCGAGCGGCGACCAGCAGCGCGGCATTCGGGGAAGGGGGTTTCGGTGGCTCGGTCGACTAAGCAGAAGTCCACCGAACCGGAGCCCACGATGGCCAAGCAGCTCAGCCTCGACGTCAACCCCATCGATCTGCGCGAGCCGCTGCTCACCGCCGCCCAGGCCGCCAAGATCCTCTCGGTCCGCCCCTCCTGGGTCGCCGACGCCGCCCGCAGCGGCCACCTCCCGTGCGTGCGGATCGGCAAGCACGTCCGGTTCCTGCGGTCCGACCTCGAGCGCTGGGTCGGCGAGCAGCGCACGCGACCCTGAGCGCAGGACCAAATTGGAACGGCTCGCGTTCTGAGCTGAGCCGAACCAAGTCGCCTCAGAACGACGTGGTCAGCTCCGGCGGGTCGTACGGACTCGGCGGCCACGCTTCCGCTCGCAGCTCCTCTTCGCCGCGTTCGTGCAGCGGCAGGTCCTGGGCGAGGACACGAACTCTTCCCCAGTACGCGGCCAGCTTGACCTTCAGGTGCCGGCGCGCCTCGGGCTGCAGCTGGGCGACGCGCCGCGGTGGTTCGCGCAGCAACTCGTCAGAGACGAGCGACGGGCGAAACAGGCAGGCGACGTGCTCCTCGTCGAGCACGCCGGCGAGCGCGGGTAGGTAGAGATAGGCCGTGAGCGCATCGCGCCCGCGCAGGAGCCCGAGGTTGCGCTCCACGTCGGACGCGCCGGCGAGCACCTGGTCGAGCGGGACTACCGGGACGAGGACGCGGAACGGATGACTGACTGCGCCGCCTTCGCGCTGATCGGTCATGTCGCAGGTCGGCGTCGTCAGCAGGCCATAACCGAACGCCATCTCGCCGACGTAGTGCTTGGTCGCGCCGTCTTCGCCATCGGCCGACACGATGTGCGTCGGCTGGTCACCGAAGGGCACGGCCTCGAAGAGGTCTCCGGCAAATAGCTGCGTTGCCCACGGCTGTTGCCAGTACTGCTCGTCGTGCGGTCGGTGCTCACCGGGACCCATGCGCGGCCGGACGCTACCCGCCGTATCGGCGGTCTCAGTCCACAGACGTGGCGCGCACGTCGACGACATCGTCGTCGACGGTCAGCGGAGCAAAGCCGCTGAACATCTGCTCGCGCAGGCCCTCGATGTCCTCGGGGCGGAACCGGCGCACACCACTCGGCAGACGGACGGCCGTGATCAGTCCTCGCTGCTCCCAGCGGCGCAAGGTGTTCTCATGGACGCCCAGCACTCGGGCGGCTTCGCGAACCTGCAACAGCGTGCTCATCTCAGACAGCTCCTTCTGGACGAAGCTAGCCCCTCGGGGTCGACCTTGTCAAGAATGTTGACATGGTAGCGATGGTGGACTTGGTAGTCGGCAGCGACGGGGCTGACTTGATCGCGCGACGTGATCAGAACCCCGGCAGCGATGCCCTGTTCCGAGGCTGACCGCTCGAACCAGGCGTTCCAGGTGCGACCGGTCGCCCGGAGCCTTCGACGTCACCGCTTGACCCCGTCGCTGATCTCGGCCCGCAGCTCATCGGCCTGTCGGCCGCGCAGCCAACCGCCACGCACGCCATCGTCGATCGCCTGCTCCAGCAGCGAACGACGGATGTGCCCGGCGTGAGCCTGACGGATGGCCTTGGCCGGCGAGACCACCGGGATGCCTTCGAAGTTGGCCTCATCGGCCGGGTCGAGGTCCTCGTGGTGCAGGACGTACAGCGCGGGGACGTCGCGATGCGTCCGGTAGGACGCCGGCACCGTGATGTGGATCTTCGCGGGGTTGGCGTCGCTCATGTCATAGAGCCCCAGCGCGGACTCATGGGAGATGCGCCCGTGGCCGCCCGGCCAGAGCGTGGCCAACATGTACTCGTCCAGCGGACTGGTCGGGATCAGCGGGACGCGGTAGATCCCGTGCTCGACGCGTTCCAGCTGTCCGCGACGCGCCAGCGCGTTGAGCGTCCCCATGGGCACGCCGAGCCCTCGAGCGTCCTCGCCGCTGAGGTAGCCGTAGCTCTCGGCTGCGCGTTGTGCGAGTTGGGTGTAGCGGAGACCGGGCATCGTACGAACAGCGACATTTTGTCGACCTTTGTACGCAGAGTCAAGGCGTACGAACATCAACGTTTCGTCGCTGCTCGTACCACCCCGGGCCGTGATCAGAACCCTGGCAACGGCGCCGCCTCGCCCGGCAGCGCCCCCACCGGGTCCCCGAACGCCTTCTGCGCGAACATCACGCCACCCGTCGGGTCCGGCGCGTAGTGCGAGTAGATCTCGGTCGTCGAGATGTCGGCGTGGCCCATCCACTCCTGGATCGCGCGCATCGGCGCGCCGGCCGCGGCCATCTGCGTCCCGAACGTGTGGCGCAGACCATGGAAGGTGATCGGGTGCACGCCCGCGCGCTCCAAAGCGACGTAGAAGCGCTTGCGCAGCTTCGACGAGTCCACCACATGCCCTGTGACCGGATGCGCGAAGACCAGGTCATTCTCCGCCCGCCACCGCGACGCCTGAAAGTGGCGCTCCAGCTCCCCCGCCAGCCGGTCGGCCATCGGCACCGAGCGGCCACGATGGTTCTTGGGCGAGTCAAACGCGCCGCGCACGTACGAGTCAGCGACCCGGATCCGCGACGCGCTCCAGTCGACGTCGATCCACCGCAAGGCAATCAACTCGCCTTGACGCAGCCCCGTCATCGCGGCGGTCAGATAGAGCGGCGCCTCGACCGACCCCAACACATCGCCGGGCACCGCTCGCACGACCGCGTCGAGCTCCTCGCGCGTGAGGAACTGGATCCGCCGCTCCTTGAAGCGCGGCATCCGCGGACGGTCGACGAGCGCGACCGGGTTCTTCAGCGCCCATTCGCGCTTGATGGCAAACGACCACAGGCCGTGCAGGAAGTTGAGGTGGTTGCACACTGTCTTGGACGACAGGCCGTCGCGCTTCTTGGCCAGCAGGTAGTTCTCGACGAACGCGCGGTCGATCTTGTCCATCGGCCGCGCGCCGAAGAACGGGACGAGGTGGCGGCGCAGGTAGCCGCGGTAGTCGTGGATCGTCGTGCGCTTGCGCTCCATGACGTGCTCGAGGTGCTCGACATACAGCGCGCCGGCCTCCTCGATCGTCTTGCGCGCCGGGCCGGCCAGCACCACCTCGGTGCCCATCAGCCGCCGCAGCTCCGCCTCGGCCTGCGTGCGCGTCAGCCCATCTGACGTCGACGGCCGACGCTTCAAGCCCACCCGCCGCTTGACCCGCCGGCCGCCGACCCGCCAGGAGCCGTACCAGGTCTCGCGACCGTTGCTGTCGGCCCGGACGAACAGCTGCCCAGTTCCGTAGGAGCGACGCGCCATCACCACCACTATGTCGCGCGGCAAGCGCCTCCACCCTCGCCCCAATTGGAACCATATTGGAACCACGAACTCAGATGAACGCGCGCGCTTAAACGACGAAAGGCCCTGCATGCAGGGCCTTTCGCAAGTAGCGGGGGCAGGATTCGAACCTGCGACCTTCGGGTTATGAGCGAGCTGTTATAGGCCTTCTCAGGCTGAAAGCCCGTTCTCATGCGGCCGGCGTGGTCTCACGACAGAGGAGATCTCGTCATGTCGAGACCACGATCGAGTCGCGAACTGAGCAGGTCGTACGAGGGGTGTCGGGCGTCCTCGTCGACTGAGAAGCGTCATGTCTGATCACGCCGCCCAGCATCACTCCGAGCCGTCGTCCGCGAACCGGCTGATGACCGCGCAGCAGGTCGCCGAGCTGCTCGAGGTCGACCCGAGCTGGATCTACGCCGAGACCCGCGCCGGGCGATTCCCGCACGTCCGCGTGGGCCGCTATCGCCGGTTCAAGCTCAGCGCCGTCGAGCGCTGGATCGAGGATCACGAGCGGGGGCCGGCACGATGAGCAGCTCGCCTCGCCGCGCCCATGGGACCGGCTCGCTGGAGACGCGCACCGACAAGTACGGCCGCGAGATCTACTACGGGCGCTTCTACGTCGGCGGCCGACAGGTCAAGCGCAAGCTCGGACCAAAGCGCCGCGCCGGCGAATCGACCGGGTTGACCAAGACCGGCGCCGAGCGAGCTCTGCAGAAGCTCATCGACGCCGAGGTCCGCGTCGTCCCGGTCGGCGAGCGCGTCGACCTGCAGACCGCCGGCGAGCGCTACCTCGTCCACCTCGACCAGGTGATGAATCGCCGGCCTACGACGCTCCAGGACTACACCATCATGTTGCGCAAGCACCTTGTCCCGTTCTTCGCGGGCCGATCGCTGCAGCGCATCGATACCCAGTTGGTCGCCGACTACCTCATCGCCAAGCAGCGTGAGGGTCTGGCGAGCAAGACGGTCGGGAAGCAGCTGACCTTCCTGCACGGCGTGTTCCGACACGCCATGAAGAAGGGCTGGACCAACGCCAACCCGGTCGCCGCCGTCGACCGACCGCGCACGCCCGACAGCGACCCCGACATCCGGTTCCTGACCCACGAGGAGCTCGAAGCGCTGCTGCGGGCGGTCGCCGATCCCGAGTTCGGACGGGTCGACTACCCGCTGTTCCTCGTGGCCGCCACATGCGGTCTGCGTCAGGGCGAGTTGGTGGCCTTGCGCTGGCGCGACGTCGACTGGACCGCGGGCGTCATCCGCGTGCGCCGCAACTACACGCGAGGCCACTGGGGCACGCCCAAGTCGCGTCGCTCCAGCCGCGCCGTCCCGATGATCAGCCGCACTGCCGGAGCGTTGGACCGGCTGTTCATCTCATCGCAGCATCAGGCAGACGACGACCTCGTCTTCGGCCATCCGGAGCTGGGCTCCGTCCTCGACGCGTCGAAGCTGCGCAAGCGGTTCAAAGCCACGCTCGCGGCCGCCGGAGTTCGGCCGGTGCGCTTCCACGACCTGCGCCACACCTTCGGCACCCAGGCTGCAGCGTCGGGTGTGCCGCTTCGGACGCTGCAGGAGTGGATGGGCCACCGGGATTACAAGACCACGTTGATCTACGCCGACTACGCGCCGCGCTCAGAGGAGCGGCAGATGATGGAGCGGGCGTTCGCGGCGGGGCCGGCGGTTGGGATGGCCGGAGGGATGGCCGGAGGGCGCGGCGAGCGACCTACTGGGCTCGAGTTGAGCGATTGACCGAACCGCGTATGGGCTCCCACCGATGAACGCTTGCTATCGGCGGTCCGTTTGACATCCAGTCGCGCAGTGCTCAATGCACATCAATTGAGTCGAGCGTGTCGACAGCCTGGATACAAGAGCCCCGGACCGGGCGATGCGCCGCCTCCCGCGTTCATGACCGTGCCGACCACCTGCGCCCGCGCGGCCGTACGAATGTTGCACTCGAGCGGCTCGGCGCCAGCGAGGATCTACCTCGGTCAGTCCAAGGTTGGACAGTGGACCGCGCACGAGAACAACAGCATGGCGAGCGGAGCCCGTGCTGTCATCGACGGGTTCGATTGGTACATCAAGCATGATGCCGCTGACGGCCGGCAGATGAAAGCGCTCGACGCGAAGGCTGTCGTCAGCCTGCAAGGCGACTCCGTGTCAGCTCGCCTGGACGTTGTCCTGGACGATGGGGCAGCTCTTGCGGGTCGCGTTGTCTTGTGGGACGGCCCAGATTTCAAACCGGCCATCGCCCCGGTGATGGCCTGCGCGTTCGCTCACGCGCTCCAGATCCTCTACCCCTCCGGGGTCTTCACCACGGTTGGGATCTGGCAGGCGCGGCGGCAGCGACTCGTCGAGGTCCCTCACGCGGCCGCCCTCGCCCAGACTGCCGTCGCCAGCGCAATCTTCGCCGCGATGTAGGATCCCGATCCCGTTCCCAGCAGGAGACCCTCATGACATCGTGCTCGGCCGATCTGCTCACCGCCGCTGAGAGACTTGATGAGTCGCCAGAGGAACTGCTGAACGGCGGGGCTACCGCAGCGTTGCAAGCGCTCGAGTCGTGCCAGCCCGACATCGAGGCATTGGCGGCAGCCCATGGCATCGATTTCCCGGCCCTGAATGCGCTGTGGGAGCGCGCCAGCGTGCGGCTGCGTGAAACCCCGACGCCGGAAGAACTGTTTCCCGCGGCCGCAGATGCAGCCGGCCTCCTCTATGCCGCTGCATGGGTACTGCGCGCCGAATCGGTGACGACCGACGACCTACAGTCCATGCTCTAGGGGACCAGCACCGTCGCCCCCACACGACGCTGGCTAAGGTCGACACCGGCGGGTCCGGCGCCCGGAGTTTGGTCAGTAGTTCGCGCACGTCACGCCAACGTCGTCGACATGGAAGCGACGACTTAGCCATCCGGACGTACGTGAGAGCATCGAACGCGGTGAGCTGGTATCGCGCGCATGCGTCTAGCTGTTCTCGCGCAAGCTTTGGCCGACCTCGTGCGGGAAAGCACACAGTTCCCGCAGTCATCGGCCGAGAGTGGGCTATTCGAGGCCCTGAGTGCGAGATTAGAAGAAGCGCGACGAGCACGACTAATCCTCTACTGACGTGCTCGAGAGTGCTAGATTCGTCGGACAGAGTGCGATATTGACTCTGGGCCTTCTTTATGCATTCGTTCCGAAGCCTCCCGACCCAGATCGGCCTTGTCCCCGGACCCATGGCACTCGCTCTGGGCGATATTGATACCGCACGGGGGCGTGAGCAGGTCTTCCGTAGCCAGCATCCGCAGTCTCTCAAGACTCTCACCGAGATCGCTCGCATCCAGAGCACCGAGGCTTCGAATGCCATTGAGCGGATCACTGCGCCGCCCAAACGCATCCGAGCGCTGGTCGCTGACAAGACCACTCCAGAGAACCGATCCGAAGCGGAGATCGCCGGGTATCGGGCCGTACTCGACACGATCCATTCGAGTGCCGAGGCGATCCCATTCAGGCCCACTGTTGTCGAGCAACTCCACCGCGATCTCTACCAGTTCACCGGTGTGCCGGCGGGCCGTTGGAAGAGTGTCGACAACTCGATCACCGAACAAGAGCAGGACGGAACGGAAATGCTCCGCTTCCGGACGGTCTCTGCCGTCGATACGCCAGACGCCATGAACGAGCTTCACGCCTCTTTCTTGTCCGCCCGCGACGGTCATCAGCACCATCCTCTGCTGCTGATCGGAGCGTACATCTTCGACTTCCTAGCCATCCATCCCTTTCGGGACGGCAATGGCCGGATGAGTCGGCTCCTCACGTTGTTGGCGCTCTACCAATCCGGCTACGAAGTGGGCCGCTTCATCAGCCTCGAGCGTCTTATCAACGAGAGCAAAGAGACCTACTACGAAGCCTTACAGGCGGCTGGTCACGGGTGGCATCAAGGCGAGCACGACCTGGGCCCATGGCTGAACTACTTCCTAGGCGTTGTCGCGGCCGCCTACAACGAGTTCGAAGAGCGAGTTGGAGTTGTGGGCGGCCGTGGTGCGAAACGAGCCTCAATCGAGCAGTACATCCGTTCGTCGGTCTCCAGCGAATTCACGGTCGGAGAGGTACGCCAAGCTGCAGCCGGAGCCAGCGACTCATACATCAACAAGGTGTTCGCTGAGCTTCGCGACGCCGGAATCATCGAGAGGATCGGCAGCGGTCGCAGTGCCAAGTGGCGACGGCTTCGGACAGAGTTCTAATTCTCGTGACTGAACGAGCTTTGACCCGGACATGGGTACCAGCCGATCGCTAGCGCCGATATGCGCCGATACTGGCGTCAATCGAGCTGAATCCGCGGAGCTCCCAAACAGCTGGGCGCCCTGCAGCCCTCGGGCATTCCGGCCTATTGCCCTGATCGCCTTCGTCCTTCCCGCGAGAGGTCGCAGGTTCGAAACCCGCCGCGCCCATCCTGGAAGGCCGGGAAGGCCTTGCATTTGCGGGGCCTTCTGCGTTTGGGCGTCCAAGCTCGCGGAGGCGAAATTCCCTGCTTTGGCCGAAACGTTGGCCGAAACTCGGGTCATGGGGTGAGCGTATCGCCGCTGGCTCGGGCTTTGGCGCGGCGGTACCGACAGCCAAATGGGAGCGGCTCCAGCCAAGACTAGGACCGCCGACGCCGCACGCGATCGGCGATGTGTACGGCGTAGGCCGCCTGCTCCCTCCTCGCCCTTCGGTCGGCGATCAGAGGCGACACGGCGCCAGCCATTCCAAGCGCCGCCGCGGCGAAGCCGAGCGGACCGACTACGGCCCCGAGCCCGAGGCCTGCGACGCCGGCCGCCGCGGGCCCTGCCAGCTTCCAGATCTGGTCCCGCCGGATCGTCCGTTCTAGCTGCGCGGCGTCTTCGCGCAGCTGCGCGGCGATCTCGACAGCGGCCGTTTGGCCAGAAGGTCCTGCAGCAGCAGCCATGCCGCGTCGCACGGTTCGTCTGAGCGCTTCGACGAGCTCGTCCTCGGCAGCGATGCGAACCAGCGTGTCCGGATCAGCTGTGGGCAGCATTGGCACGTCAGCCCAGATCAGGTGCTGGGGCGTGGCGGCGTCACGACCAAGCCGACCGAGCAGACGCGCGTCGAAGAGTGACGTTGCGAGTAGCTGGCCGCCAAGCGTCTCGGCGACGGCAAGATCGAAGTTGAGTTGCTGGATTCGATGCGCGGCCACCTGTCGCCGCACCTGAGCGATCCACGGCTTGTAGTCGTAGGCGGGGTCGTACCGACGCCGGAGCATGCTCGTCGTGAACCTGCCATCGTCATTGGCTTCGTCGATCCGAGCGTGAAAGAACATCTCCCCCAGGTCGTGCGCGTCGAGGGCATTGACGAAGACCACCTCGCGCTCGGTCGGGCCACTGATCTGCAGCTGCGACATCACCCAAACCACGAAGGCCTCCTGGGCGAGGCTCTCGTCGGTCGTCGCGTAGGCCTCCTCCGCGACCAGCACCTCAGCCGCTTCCTCGGGTACCAGCGCCACCGCTCCGGCTTGCAGCAGCGGGCGAAGTTGTGCCTCTGCGGCGAGGCCCTCGGCTGCACCGGCGAGACGCCCTCTCTCGGGACAGTCGAGGAAGTGTGCCGCCACGCGGTCGGCGACCAAGTAGTGGTCAGCCCACAGGAGCGTCTGCCCGGCCAGCCGTCGGGCGTCGCCGCTCCGCGCCCACAACGCAGTGGGCGCGTCGACGAGCGTCGCGTCATGTCGCAGTCGATCCAGGGTCGACTTCGCCGCGCGGAAGATGACGCCGAGAAGCTCCTCGTGAGCCTCCGGACTGAAGTCGGCGAGCCGCGATCTCAGGTATGTGACGTCCTCGGAGCCCAGGCCGAGGGCGTCTATCCCGCCCACGCGCTCCGCGGCGATTTCCTTGAGCGTTAACGGCGGTGCGCCGACCGCCGCCTCAGCAAGCGTCTGCGAGAACGCGTTGATCCTGCGAGGTCGTTGCTCAGGCTCGGACGACGGGGCATTGATCGGCGCGCCGCGGAGGTTTCGCATCATGTCCTGGATCGCCTCGGGAGCGAGCGCAGTATCTGGAGCGATCCAGATCGAACCGTCCTCGGGGTCGTCGCTGGGGAGCGCCGCGCCCGGACCGAACTGCGGTCCGCGTCCATGACACGACTTGTACTTGTTCATACTGCCGCACCAGCACGGATCGTTTCGGCCTGGGGATACGAGCAGCTCATCCACAACGCGATAGTGGCATGCACCGGACCGGAAGGCCGACCCACCAGGGCGGCCTCTGTCCAACGCGTTTCTCTGACAGACACGCCACCAACGACGCCAGCGAGCCAGCCGGAGATCGGAGTTGCCATCCTGGCGGCGCTATAGAACTGGCGCCGTGTCCAAGGCCTCGACCCTGCGAAGCGATCTCCGCCGGCACGACCCGTTGGATGTCGCCGCCGGGTGCGCTGCGCTCAGCATGTCGGCCGAGAACTGGGCTTCGGCTCCTAGCCTCCACGCGCTGTGCTCCTACGTTCTCCAGCACGATCACCAGGACGGACGCACGCGGGTCGACGGGAACCGATGGAGCCGTTGGGTCCGTGACCTTCCATCGATAGCGCCGGCCGGCCAGTGGGACCCGCCCGAAGGACTCTGGACACAGCCGGCGCAGTTCCACGGAGGCTCGTATCTACTCGCGGCCGGCGGCGAACCCGGCGTAGTGCCCGGGCTCCAGGTCCTCCTCGACGCGATCGCGCTCGGTGTCTGGCGGGATGAAGCTGCCGCGTTCCAGAGACGCGCTCTGGACCTGGCGCAGGCCGTACTTTTGCTCGGCGACAGCTTGTGCAGCGCGGCAGAGCTGACACGCTATGCGGTCGCTGGTCCGCAGCATCCGCTTGCCGTTCCGCCCGCTGACGAACTAGCTGAGCTCTCGTCGCACTGCTCGCTTCAGCGCCGAGAGCTCGAGCGGATCCTCGGTTGTTCTGCGAGCGTGTTGGACCCCCTCGTTCACGACCTCGCAGAAGGGCCGCTTCCGCCCGAAACGCAGCGACAGGATCCGCTTGAGCGAACGCCGATCCTCCGGCGCGACGACCGGTACGTGATCGCGTGGCCACACGCTCTGTCAGTCGCCGCGACCCACTCGTTGATAGCGATGGCAATCGACGCAGATGTCGAGCGGACCCTCGGCGAGGTCATCACAGCGCGCGCGGTGTCCCATGTCGCGGCGGGCGCGCAGCGGATGGACTGGCACCCCGTTCGCGAGATCGCTCCTTCTCAGGACACGCCTGCGCACAGCCTCGTGTTCTCGATCGACCGGGACAAACTTGCCCACGTCGTCGTGGTTGCCGACGACCTCGACGAGTACGACACGAACGATCCCCGCGGGCAATGGTCACCGAACCTCGCCCCGTCGGGCCTACTCGCGCGTCTGACCGCGGTCGAGCAGATGTACACCTACGGCGCGAACAACGCCCGCGCCAACGGATTCCTGCACGTCGTGCTCCTGGCCGGAGTTGGTCGCTCCATGGTCTTTGGACTGCCGGACCTGCCGACACCCTGCGACTCGCCCAAGCTCATCATCACCGGCGAATCCTTCAACACGATCTCGATGCTGGGCCCGGACCAGCTCGACCTCCTGAAGTTCGCCCGAGCCGGCGACCGACTCCGCCGATCCACGCGGGTGATGGCGTTCGACACAATCGACGAGTACGAGATGTGGCGCGGCAACAGCCGCTCGTTCTACCTCGACGACGAGGCGCGACCGACATTCGTCTCGGTCGATCCGAGTTACGGTCGGGCGATCCGAGAAGAGGTCGCGCGAACGACCGACGTCCACGCAGTCCGGACTCCAGATGACGCCGTCGAGCAGGTCGCGCTGCTCCACGCGGACCGGGACATCCCGATCTACGTCCCGTTCCTCGGCGATCCCGAACGGCCACGACTGGTCGTGGAGTTGGCGTCGGGTGCCTGGTGGGTCCTCGGCGAGAAGGCGTTCTCCAACAGCGCCCACCGGTTCGCCAGCGTCGCGATGGTCGACTGCATCGCCTATTGGCTCTGGCAGGTCGGACCCTCCCTGCCAGAGTGCGTGTGGCTCAACGACGACATGCTGACGATCGACGTCGTCATCTCTGATCCCGATCAATGGGCGCCCTTGGCCGTCCCCGGTGCGAGCGGTCCCGTTGCGCGAGTCGAGGTCAGCGGCGAACGCACAGCGACGGTGACGGTACTCCCCGCGATGGCCGCGCGCATGGACGCACCGGACAACGCCGCGGAGCGCGAGTTGATGGAGGGTGTCCTCCGCGCCATCTCCCAACTCGACCGCGAGGAAGGAGGATCTGGACTCGACGACGGTGAGGTAGAAGCCGCCATCGACCGCCACGCCCCTTTGGGTCCCAAGAAGAAGATCAACGTCTTCCAGACCGGAGACCGACCCCCGCTCCGCGAGGGGACCCTTCCCCGGATGCGTCTCCGGCAAGATCCTGACGTCAGCGACGCGCTCGACGAGATGTCCGCCGTGCTGCTGCCCCAGCTCGCCGCACCGGTCGGCCCCCTAAAGCGAGATGCGCGCGTCCCTGCGCTCAACGCCGCGGTGGCGATCCACTTCGACCGCCTGACATCGACCGTCGCCGAGCTGGACCCGGCCGGTCTGTTGGAGGGGCTCGTCATCCGCCATGAAGCGCTCGTCCACCGCAACGCGTTGCAGGAGCGCACCCTCGGCTCACGCATAGCCTGCTTCGCAGAGACCAAGTTGTTAGAGGACATGATCGAAGAGCTGCCTGAGGTCAACTCAACCGCGGTCTCCCTCCGCTTCCTGATCGAGTACGTCGCGACGTGTCCGCCCGCCGGGCTTCGCCCCATGTCGATCGACGTCCTCGATCGGCTCACCGCCCACGCCGGAGAGATCGTCAATCGAGGGATGATCTCCGACGTCCTGAACTATGAGCTCGACGACTTCGACGTGAGCGTCCTCGGCTCGGAACGTCTCGGCGTGAGCCGCGATGGCGCCTACCACGCCGGCCAACAGAGCTACCTGCGGGCGCGAGTACCGGTCATCGCACGTCAGACCGCCGCGTCGTTCGCCTCGCACTGGGACCGCCGATCAGGCGAGCGCCCCGCCTTCGCGGATGCGGCAGACGTCGCGGCCGAGGCAGAGTTCGGATTTACCCTGACCGAGCTGGGGCACTTCTTCGCCGAACTCGTCAACGCCGCGCAGATCCGCAGCGAGGATGTGGCGGTCGAACGCCGATGTTCGCTTGCGGCCGAACTGGTGGCGGCACTGCAGTGGAACCCCGACCGCGTGGAGCAAGCGCTGGACCTCCTCACGCTCGCTCCGCGCTCAGCATTCCTCAAGCCACCCAAGCCGTTTACAAGCAACGACGTCTACCCGTGGCTGTTCAACCGCGGTCTCTCCTACCTCCGCAAACCGCTGCTCTTGCGCCGGACGGAGGGCGAGCCAGAAATCGTCTGGGGCATGCGACAGGCATGGGTGGCCGGTGGATACCTGTTTCAGCTTGTCACGACCGAACGACTCAGGGCGCGCACATTGCCAATGAAGCAGTTCATGTCGCAGTTGCGCCAGACGGAGACCGCAGCGTTCAACGATCGCGTGGCCGACCTCTGTCGGGCCCGTGGCCTAACCACCCGGACCGGCGTCTTCAAGGTCGGCTCGGAACAGCTCGTCCGGACGCTCGCGGACGGACGCACCGAGGCGATCGGTGACATCGATGTCCTGGCGGCGGATCTGGCACAGCGGCATCTCCTAATCCTCGAGTGCAAGGACTTGGACGGCGCGCGCACCCCGAGCGAACTCAAGAACGAGATCGACTACACCTTCGCCCACGGGCGCACCAAGAAATCCAAGCTCGCGATCCATATCGAACGCATCGCCTGGGTCCGGCACCACCTCGCGGCAGTCATCGAATGGCTCGGAGGCGAAGCGGCCTCTGCCGACGACTGGACGATCGACGGCCGCTTGATCACCGACATCGAGGTCCTGGCCCCTCATGTCCTCGGCGCGTCGCCCATCCCGGTCATGTCCTTCGAATCGCTGAGGGCCGACCTCGCGCCGACGCGGTATAGCTCTGACGAGTGCTGAGTTCAACCGCCACATCACCAAGTCGCGCAGCCACCTGCGACTCGTCCGCGACCACGACTGGAGCAGCACCCTCACGGTTCCGATGGCCCCCACCACCAGGACCGGCACACACCTGCATTCTGCGAATGCACCCGAGGGGGATCCGGCCGTCTCGTCGACAAAGGGGCGTGCTCTCCATCGGCAAAGTGGGCGGCGGCGCGGGTGATCCGCGCTACTACATCGACAACGTCGCCACCGGCAAGGACGACTACTACACCGGCGACGGCGAGGCCCAAGGGCAGTGGGAAGGCCGCGGCGCCCAAGGTCGAGGCCTGACCGGCGGCGTCGAGGACGAGCAGTTCCTCAATCTCCTCACCGAGCCCAGCACGACCGCCACCAGACCGAAGACCGTCTTGGCCTATGACTTGACGTTCTCCGCCCCGAAGTCGGTCTCGGTCGTCTACGGCATCGGTGACCGAACCGTCTCCCCCGTCGTCCGAGACGCACATGACGAGGCGGTCCGAGAAGCGCTCGGCTATCTCGAACGCCACGCCGCCTGGACGCGCCGCGGTGCGGACGGCAGGAATCTGCTCCGCGGCGACGGCCTCACGGTCGCGGCGTTCCGTCATCGGACCTCGCGTGCCGGCGATCCGCAGTTGCACACCCACGCCGTCGTTTCCAACGCGACCAACGCTGAGGGCCGGGAGACCGCGCTCGACGGGCGCGCCCTCTACGCCCATCAGCGCACCGCTGGCTTACTCTACCAGGCGGCGCTGCGCAGGAGCCTCACCGAGAAGCTTGGCGTCGAATGGGAGCCGGTTCGCAACGGCGCCGCCGAGATCAGCGGCATCGACGACCACGTGCTCAAGCATTTCTCCCGCCGCAGCCAGGAGATCCGAGAACGCCTCGCCCAACTGGGCGCTCGGTCGGCTCGCGCAGCGGAGGTCGCCGCGTTGGAGACCCGCCGGGCCAAGGACTACAACGTGCCGACCGACCGGCTCCGACAGGAGTGGCGCGCCCGCGCGGCAGAGCTCGGCCTCGATCGTCGTGCGCTCGATCTCGTCCTCGATCGCCGGACTCCCGGCCCGGCGCTCCAGCCGGACCTTCGCGCCGTTGCCGAACACCTGGGCGCGCCCGGCGGGATCACCGAGAACGCGTCGACCTTCGACCGCCGCGACGTCCTCCGTGACTGGGCCGAGGCACACCGCGAGGGTGCAAGAGTCGAGCGGCTCGAAGCCCTGGCCGACCGCTGGCTGGCGTCCCCGCACGCCATCCAGCTTGAACAGGACGGGAGCCGACCGCAGCTCGGTGGCACCCGGTACTCGACGCCCGAGATGATGGCGATTGAGGACCGAGTCGTGACCGATGCCGCTCGCCGTCAGGGCACGGGAGTCGCCCAGCTGGATGAGGCCAGGGTTGACGATCGGCTCGCGACCCGGAGCGATGTCGCCGACGAGCAGGCCGCGATGGCGCGTTCGCTGACGACCTCCGGCGATGGCGTGCAGGTCGTACGGGCGGCGGCGGGCACCGGGAAGACGCGAGGCCTCACCGCCGCGCGAGACGCTTGGGAAGCCGACGGAGTGCGCGTCTTCGGGTGCGCGCTGGCCGCGCGAGCTGCCGTCGAGATGGAATCGCTCGCGGGCATCGACAGCACGACGATCGCCCGGCTGCTCGTCGACATCGACCAAGGCAATGGCCTTGCTCCGTGTTCGGTGCTGGTCGTCGACGAGGCTGGCATGGTCGGCTCGCGCACGATCGACCGGCTCGCACAGCACGCCGCCGACACGGAGTCCAAGCTCGTCCTGGTCGGCGACGACCGCCAGCTTCCGGAGATCGATGCCGGGGGCGCGTTCCGCCGACTCGCGCGAGACCTCGGAGCGATCGAGCTGCACCAGGTCCATCGCCAGGCAGAGGCGTGGGATCGCGCGGCTCTCGCGCAACTGCGCCAGGGCGAGGTCCAGGCAAGGAGCGAGGCGTATCGCGATCACGGGCGCCTCGTCGCCCGGCCGACCGCCGACGAGCTGCGTGCGACGTTGGTCGAGGACTGGTGGGAGGCGGCCCGTCGACCCGATGCCGGTGACGCGGTCATGATCGCCCACCGGCGTTCTGACGTCGCCGATCTCAACGGGCTGGCGCGCGAGCGCATGTACCGCGACGGCCGACTCGGCGAGGAGGAGCTGACGACCGACAGGCGAGCGTTCGCGGTCGGCGACCGCGTGATCGCGCGTCGCAACGACCGTCGGGCGGGCGTCGTCAACGGCACCCGCGCTGAAGTTGTTGGTGTTGACCTGGAGCGCCGGACGGTCTCGTTGCGCACGGCGGACGGGAGCGGACGCGACCTCGACGCGTCCTATCTGGACGATGGCTGGCTTGACCATGCCTATGCCTTGACCGCACACGCCGCCCAGGGCGCGACGGTCGACCGCTCGTTCGTCCTGGGCTCCGACGAGCTCTACCGCGAATGGGGCTACACCGCGCTGAGCCGTCATCGCGCCGAGGCTCGCTTCTACGTCGTCTCCCCCGGCTCGGTCGAACGTGCACTGCCCGGCCTCGAACCCGATCGGGACGCGGTGGCCGACGACGTGGTCGCGATGCTCTCGCCTAGCCGCCGCAAGGAGCTCGCGCTCGATGTCGCCCACCGGGCCGTGGGCGGTCGAGCCCAGCAGGTCCGCGACGGCGCCCAGCGGGAGATCGAAGCGGCTCGACGACGGATCGAAGCGATGCGAGCCGAGCAGGCCGAACTTGGACGCCTGCGGCGCTCGCGCCGCGCGGCGATCGAGAAGGACATCGCACGGCAGGAAGAAGCGCTGGAGCGGTGGTCGAGCCGGGCCGAGACGATCGCCGCGTCTCCCGATCTGAACGTGTCAGCTCTGAGCGTCGATCACGAAGCGCCGGCCCGGATCGACCCTGCCGATGCCCGCGTTGCTGTGCTTGACCCGGACATGCCGTCTCGCCGCGGGCTGGGCGGTCGTCCCGCGTCCTTCCGTGCCCGCGAGGCGTGGGCGCGCGAGGCGGTGGCGCTGCTCGGGCGCGACGCACCAGCCGCGGCTCCGTCTCTTGAGCCCGCCGGTCTTGACGACGTCGGACTCGATCTCTGAGGTTCCACCCGACGAGTTATGCATCGGCGACTGGGGCCGAGCCGGCACGCCGCGCGCCGTCCCCGTGGGACGCACGCGCGAGGTGTCGGCGTGGGTCGAATCAGCCCGGAAGCCCGTGGTTCTGAACGTGCTCGGAGCCCATCAGCGTCTCGCTCCAGGCCGACGCGGCAGAGATCGCGTCGCGAAGCTCCTCGGGCGTAGCGTCGCCGTCGCGCGTGAACCGCCGCAGTACCGAGACGAGCTGCTCGGCGGCTTCGGCGGTCGCTCCGCGAATCGCGGGTGCCAGCAGCCAGGTCGGGCCCGACACCACGACGCGGCCCTGCTCGTTGGCCTTGGTCGCGGCGAGCTGATCCAGCATCGCCGTCACCGTCGCCAGGATGTTGTCGGGACCGGGGCGGCCATCGCTTGCCGTGGTCTGCACGGCCGGGCTCGTCGCCGCGTCGTCGGCGACCGCCGCCCGGTGACCGAGCTCCTCCTTCAGGCCGACGATCTCGCGCTCGCGCAGGCGCAACGTCAGCGACGCGGGGTTGCCCGTTCCGGTGACCTTCATCGCCGGGCCTCCGTCGCGTCGAGGTCGTCGGTCAACGGCCGGCCGCCGAGGCGGTTAGGCGCAAATGCCGGATTGGGCATGTCGCGCAGATAGTCAGGGACGACGACAACGTCGCCCCGGGACGGGATAGCGTCCGGGCTGCTCATGGAGGTAGTGCTCCTTGGGCCATGCCCCCGGCCGTTCGCGCGGCGCGGGGGCGCTTTTTCAGTTGTCGGAGAGAGACCTCTCCGAACCCTGTAGGACCCGAGGACCGGGAACTCGCCCCCGGCGGGTTCGAGAGCGGACGTGGCGCTCCGCTCCGTCCGGCGCGCAGGTAGCGTTTCCACCGACAACTGAGTCCCAAAACGAGACCACGCCCGCCCGCCGAGCCGTCTCCTTAAGCACGAAAACCCCCTGGCGAGAGGGGTCTTCGTAGTAGCGGGGGCAGGATTCGAACCTGCGACCTTCGGGTTATGAGCCCGACGAGCTACCAGACTGCTCCACCCCGCGGCGGACAGCGAACTATAGCTGAACGGGGTCGGACGGACCCGGCATGGTGTTAACGGCCTGACGCCTGGGAGCGGCGGAGGCAGGTCACCGCCAGCCAGCGCCCGGGAACGTCCGTGCGGGCCAGTGGAAAGGCGAGGTCGCCTGAGATCGCCCACAGTGGCGCGGGGCGATCGGTCACCGCCCATCCCGGAGGCCACCGCGTCACGTCGGCCGACTCCAAGGCCTCCATCAGCGAACGGGCGACCTCGTCGATCCCCGGCACCCGCACCGGCATCCGCTCGCGGTAGCGCGCCACGCAGTGCGCGCTCGGCACGATCTCGGGCGCCTCGGGGTCGCCGGTGCGCGCCGTGCCGATGAACATGCCCGGGAGCGTAGGGCCCGCGGGCGCTCGCGGCCGCGTCGCCGCGGCATGGCAGCATCACGGATCCCATGGCCCACGTCTTCGTCACCCGCGCCCTGGCCGGCGACGCCCTCGACCGGCTGGCGGCCGCCGGTCACGACGTCGACGTGTGGGAGGACAACCTGCCGCCCCACCCCACCGAGCTGCGTGAGCGCACGGCCAACGCGCAGGGCCTGCTGACGATGCTCAGCGACCGCGTCGACCAGCAGCTCCTCGATGCCGCCACCGGCCTGCGGGCGATCGCCAACTACGCCGTCGGCTCCGACAACATCGACCTGGAGGCTGCCGCCCGGCGCGACATCCAGGTCGGAGTCACCCCGGACGTCCTCACCGACGCCACCGCCGACCTCGCCTTCGCCCTCCTGCTCGCCGCCGCCCGCCGCATCGTCGAGGCCAACGCCGCGGTGCAGAGCGGCCGCTGGCGCACCTGGGAGGCCCGGGGCTGGCTCGGCGCCGACGTCCACGGCGCGACGCTCGTCATCGTCGGCCCCGGGCGCATCGGGCGGGCCGTCGCCGACCGCGCCGCCGGCTTCGCGATGAACGTCATCACGGTCGGTCGCGACGACGACCTCCACCAAGCCCTACAACAAGCCGACTTCGTCTCCCTGCACGCGCCGCTGACGCCGCAGACCCGCCACGTCATCGACGCCGCGGCCCTCGCCGCGATGAAGCCTACCGCGATCCTCGTCAACACCGGTCGCGGCGGCCTCGTCGACCAGGGGGCGCTCAGGAGCGCCCTCGAGGACCACCGGCTCGCCGGCGCCGCGCTCGACGTCACCGACCCCGAGCCGCTCCCCGCCGACGACCCGCTGCTGACCGCGCCCAACCTCCTCGTCGTCCCGCACATCGGCTCGGCCACCACCACCGCCCGCTCCCGCATGGCGGCGATGGCCGTCGACAACCTCCTCGCAGGCCTCGACGGGCGCCCGATGCCCCACCCGGCCTGAGTACGCCGATGCGCCGCGCGGTCGTCGACATCGGGACCAACTCGACCCGCCTGCTGATCGCCGACGTCGCGCCGGACGGCACGATCACCGAGCTCGAGCGCCGCACGACGATCACGCGCCTCGGCCAGGGCGTCGACCACACCGCCACGCTCGCGCCCGAGGCGATGGACCGCGTCTTCGCCGCCCTCGCCGCCTACCGGGACGACATCGACGCCCACGACGTCACGGCCACCACCGCCGTCCTCACCAGCGCCGTCCGCGACGCCCGCAACGGCGCCGCGTTCACGCAGGAGGTCCGCGACCGCTTCGGCCTCGACGCCCACACGATCACGGGCGACGAGGAGGCGCGGCTCACCTTCCGCGGCGCCACCAGCGACCGCCCGGGTGACCACCGCCGTCTCGTCGTCCTCGACGTCGGCGGCGGCTCCACCGAGCTCGTCGTCGGCCACGATCGACAGGTCGACTTCCACGTCTCGACCCAGGCCGGCGTCGTCCGCCAGACCGAGCGGTTCCTGCGCGGCGATCCGCCCCGGTCCAGCGAGCTGCAGGCCCTCGCCGCCGAGGCGCAGGAGATCTTCACCGCCACCGTGCCGCCCGAGATCCGCAACGGCGTCGAGGCCGGCATCGCCGTGGCCGGCACCGCCACCTCGGCCGCGGCGATCCTCCAGGAGCTCGATCCCTACGACCCCGCGCGCGTCCATGGCTTCCGCCTCCTGCGCGCGCAGCTCGAGATGCTCCTGCCCCGGCTCGCCGGGATGACCGAGGCTCGACGGCGAGAGGTCATCGGCCTGCACCCCGACCGGGCGCCGGCGATCGTCGCCGGCCTCGTGCTCCTGATCGAGGCGATGCGCGCGTTTCGCCTCGACGAGGTCGAGGTCTCCGAGCACGACATCCTGCGGGGAGCGGCGCTGGACCGGCCCGCCGCCTCCGCCTGATGCCCTGCAACTCGCTGCACTGCTCCTGCTGATGCACTCGCACGGGCGTCCGGCCCGTGTCCCCGAGCACGCGTCGGGACAGTTGGCGGCGGGACGGGCGAGGGCTGAGGAGCGCGCCCGCCCCGGCCGCTTACGACCCGGGTTGGACGTTGCCCGATGGACTGCGTCTCCCCGTCTGCCGCACGGCAGGTTGTACCTCGCATCCCCACTTCTCGGAACGCACCTGGACGGGTGTCTGATTGTGGGTGGTTCGAGCCCCCCGGATACTGCTGGGTGTCGGGTCGAAGGGTGTACGTGCCGAACAGGCTCGTTCTCCTGCCGTCTCGGCACATAGGTCCGAACGAAGCCGCATCGAATCGGCGCCTCCCGCCGTTCGGGCCTAACAATCAGGCCCCCGCATGGCACGTACCCCTGCCCGTCCTGTCGGGGCCGAGTTTGGAAGCCGCCTCTCGTAGGCGGCTTCCGACTTTCTGGTGGCCTATCAGCGCACCGGAAAGTACTGCCCTTCTTCTTGCCGAAGAACGGTCCATCGGCCCGCCTATGCCAGGTTCGATTTGCGCGGATAGATGACGTCGGGATCCGTGAGCACGTTGACGAGTGCCGGCGCGCCCGCTTCGAACGCGCGTGCCAGCGCCGGCTTGAGATCCTCCGGCGTGCGGACCAGCTCGCCGTGGCCGCCCAGCGCCTCGACGACCTGGTCGTAGCGCGTCTCCGGACGCAGCTCGGCGGCCACCGAGTACCCGTACAGGAACTCCATCGGGTGCTTCTCCAGCGCCCAGATGCCGTTGTTGCCCATCACCGCGACGATGTTCACGCCGTGGCGCGCGAGCGTGTCGAACTCCATGCCGCTGAAGCCGAAGGCGCCGTCGCCGACGAGCAGGACGACCTGGCGGTCGGGATGCGCCAGCTTGGCGGCCAGCGCGTAGCCGGGGCCGGTGCCGAGGCAGCCGAACGGGCCCGGGTCGAGCCAGCAGCCGGGCTCGTAGGTGTCGATCACGCGGCCGGCGTAGGACACGAAGTCGCCGCCGTCGCCGATGACGATCGCGTTGCGGTCGAGCATCTCGCCGAGCTCGCGGTACAGCCGCATCGGGTGCAGCGGCGCGCGGCCGTCGTCGAGCTCGGCGCGTTCGGCCTCGCGCTTCTCGGTCTCCTTGCCGCGCAGGTGCGCGACCCAGTCGCCGGTGTCACGGCCGTCGCCGATCAGCGCGCGCAGCGTCGCGTCGATCCCGCCGTACAGCTCGGCGGCGACCGGGCGGGGATGCACCCGGACCGGCTCGGCCCGGTCGACCGCCACGATCTCGGTGTCCTCGCCGAACGAGCCGCCGAACCCGAGGCGGAAGTCCATGGGCACGCCGATGACCAGCGCGAGGTCGGCGCCCTTCAGGCCCTCCCCGCGCGCTCGCGAGAAGAACAGCGGATGGTCGGCCGGCACGCAGCCGCGCGCCTGGCCGTTGAGGTAGACCGGGATCCCCCGGCGCTCGGCCAGCTCCAGCAGCGCGACCTCGCCGCGGCCCCAGTACAGGTTCGTGCCGGCCATGATCACCGGCCGCTCGGCGCGGTCCAGCAGCGCGCGCACGCGCTCGACGCCCTCGGCGACCGGCTCGGAGCGCGGGTCGTGCAGCGCGCCTTCGATACCCGTGTCCTCGCCCTCGGAGAAGACGTGGTCCATCGGGAAGTCCAGGAACGTCGGGCCGGAGTGGGGGCGCATCGCGGCGGCGAGCGCGTCGTCGACCAGCTGCGGGATCTCGTCGGGCGACGCGGCCGTGGCGGCCGTCTTGGTCAGCGGCGCCACGAACGGCACGTGGTCGATCTCCTGCAGCGAGCCCATGCCCCAGCGCATCGCCGGCGCGCGGCCGCCGAGCACGAGCATCGGCGAGCCTGACTGCTGCGCCGAGGCGATCGCGCTCATCCCGTTGGTCACGCCCGGACCCGCGGTCAGCGCCGCGACGCCCGGCTCGCGCGTCACCTTCGCCCAGCCCTCGCCGGCGAACGCCGCGGCCGACTCGTGGCGGACGTCGACGATGTCGATGCCCTCGGCCCGGCAACCGTCGTAGATGGAGAAGATGTGGCCGCCCGACAGCGTGAACAGCTTCGTCACGCCGTGGGCCTTCAACCGCCGGGCGATCAGCCGGCCGCCGTGCAGCCGCGTGGCCGCTTCCGTCTCGATGCTCATGGACACCATCCTCGCGTACGACGCACCGTCAGGTCTTCAGAGGCTTCCTCCAAGACGCACCCGACCGGGTGTCACGAGCAGACATGCGGGTTGCGCCCCCGGGTCAGGAGCGTAGAACTGGTGGGAACGCACCGAGGAGAGTGAGGAGTCCCGTGGACGATCGTCTCGAGAAGGATCCGCCGGCGGAGGAGGAGAGCCTCCCGACGCGCCGCTTCAAGGCCCTGGCCGACGAGCAGGACGCGGTCTATCCGATGCTGGCGCCCGCCGCGGCGGCCGCGCTCGGCCAGGAGGACGCGTTCGACGAGCAGATCCTCGCGGGCCTCGTGAACGTCTGAGCCTCAGATGACCGCGGCGTGCGAGCCTCTGGGCGAGCACCCGCAGCGAAACTCGCCCCCTGGGCGAGGCTTCGCCTAGATCGCCCGGAGCGCCGACCGGCTGGCCGCGGCGGCCAGCGGGGCGTGGAGCGCGACGCGCGTCTTCTTGCCCTTCAGCGCGGCCTCGCCGCGCGCGACGAACCCACCGTGCTCGTTCTCCAGCCGGTCGAGCGTCGCCTCGGTCAGCAGCACGTCGTCGCCGGTGAGGCGGGTCGCCTCCTCGACGCGCGCGGCCGTGTTGACCACGTCGCCGATCACGGTGAACTCGACGCGCCCGCCGCCGCCGATCGTGCCGGCGACGACGTGGCCGGAGTTCAGCCCGATGCCGATGCGCAACCGCTCGCCGTAGTGCTCGCGCACGCGTTGGGCGATGTCGAGCGCGGCGGCGACCGCGCGGTCGGCGTGGTCTGTCAGCTTCTCCGGCGCGCCGAAGACGCCGAGCAGGCCGTCGCCGACGAATTTGTTGGCGTTGCCGCCGTGGCGGACGAGCACGGGGACGATCAGCTCGTAGAGCTCGTTGAGCCGGGCGACCGCCTCGCGGGGGCCCTCCCGCTCCGCGAACCCGGTGAAGCCGCGGATGTCGAGGAAGAGGATCGTCACCTCGACCTCCTCGCCCTCCAGCGACGTGCCCTCGTTGAGCACGCGCTCGGCGACGTCGGGGTCGACGAAGGCGCCGAACGCCTCGCGCAGCCGCTCGCGCTCCGCGAGCCCCGACACCATCTGGTTGAACGACCCGGCCAAGCGCCCAGTCTCGTCGGAGCCGAGCACCGGCACGCGCACCGAGAAGTCGCCCTGGGCGACCCGCGCGGTCCCGTGCTGGAGATCCTGGATCGGCTGCAGGACCGAGCGCAGCAGCAGCAGCGACAGCTCGAGCGAGACGGTGAACGCGACGCCGATGGTCACCAGGACGCCGAAGCCGAGCTGGCCGAGGCCCGCGTCCTGCGGCGAGGCGAAGCCGACGACGGTGACGCCGCTGACGATGTTGATCGCCGGCAGCGCGATCAGCAGCTTCCACTTCAGCGGGACGCTGATGCGCGCCACGCCGGGGCCGTCGGGAAGATCGCAGGAGACCTCCTCGAGCACCGGGCGCAGCACGAGCTCCAGCCCGAAGAAGCGCAGGAACACGCTGTAGAGCAGGACGACCGAGCAGCCCGCCGCGAGGATGAAGAACGAGGGCCAGAACGGCGCGTCGAGCTCGACGGTCAGGAACGCCGCGATCGGGACCACGTTGAGGACGAACGGCACCGCCCGGCCCCAGCGCACGAAGGCGAGCGGCATTCCGGCCAGCGCACGCCACGCCTCGGCCGCCGCGTGCGCCGAGCGGTCGCCCTTCAGCCACGCGTCCGCGGGGCGCAGCATCCGCCAGACCACGCCGATCGCCAGCGCGTTCTCGACGAGCACCGCGACCTCGGCCACCGCGAGGATCCGCCAGAGCTGCGCCCGGCTCAGGTCCACATACAGGTCCAGCAGCCACACCCCGCCGGCGACCACGAGGAAAGCAACCTGGAACAGCAGCGCGATGGCGACCCGCGGATAACGGGGGCCGAAGCGGCGAAAAGCCCAGTTGAGCAGGGTGCGCTGCACGGTCTCGATCCTGACGCAGCGAACGTCTATGCGCCACTTGCAGGACGCCGAAAGGCGCCCTGCCGGGCTGGCATCGCACCACATCCGAGCGTGAGGGCGCCGTTGCACCGGCGTCCGGAGACGGACGGAGTCGTTGAGCCGCCCGATCCACCGGCCGGCGTTCCAACGCGCGTCCATCTCAGCCAAAAAACGGCGCGTCCGGGTGCGGACGCGAGTATGCTCTGAGGTGGCTGAGGGCTCCGTCCCCAATCGATGCGGTCTCACGGGAGGCAGCCATTCCCTCCGTTCCACCCCCCAAGCGGCACCCGTACAACCAGTGGGCGCCGGACGCGCGCGCACTCGACCTCGTGGGCGACAAGTGGACGTTGCTGATCGTCCGCGACCTGGTCGCCGGGCCGCGCCGATTCGTCGAGCTTCAGCGGGTCCTTCCGGGGATCTCCACCGAGCAGCTGCGGTCGCGCCTGAATCGCATGGTCGCCGACGGCCTGCTCACTCGCCAGCGCTACCGCGAGGTCCCGCCCCGCGTCGACTACGAGCTCACCGAGCGCGCCCGGGACCTGCTCCCGGTCGTCGGAGCGCTCGCCCGCTGGGGCTCCCGGTGGGCCTGGTCGCCCCCGCGCCCCGACGAGTCCGTCGACATCGGCGCGATCCTGCGCAGCGTGCCGGGCCTGACGATGCCCGAGGACGTCGACGGCATGGTCGAGGTCACGGTCGTCCGCCGCGCGGGCGACATGAAACGCTACGTGCTGACGTCGCGTCACGGCCACGTCGACCTGGCGGAGCGGTCGGCCCCCGAGGCCGACGCGCGGATCGCCGGACCGGAGCGCGCCTGGGTCGAGGCCCTGGGCCCCGACGCGTCCCGTACGGAGCTGGAGGTCACGGGCGACCGCGACATCGCCGACGCGTTCCTCGACGCGCTGGCGCCCGGCGCGGTCCGCGACGCGCCAGTCGCCTAGCGCGCGTCCCGGACGTGGGACTACCCGGCTCGGAAGCCCGAGCCGGGATGCCCGGGGAGGGACTCGAACCCCCATGCCCTTGCGGGCAGCCGGGTTTAAGCCGGCCGTGTCTGACCAGTTCCACCACCCGGGCGCGGCCTTGCGGAGCCTAGCCGCCGGTTTGGCACACTGTCGCCGAACCGCAACTTCGCGGCTCGCCCGCCGTTTCAACGTACGGCGAGCTCGCACCCCGCCGAACACGCGTGGAAGCCTCCGCACTCAGACACTCCGGGGCCGCCGGTCTCCGTGGCCCCACACCGCTGCTGCGCCTGCAGGGCGACGAGCGCTTGGTCGTGCTCACCCGGCGCGGCAACCAGGCGGCCTACGAGGCCCTCGTCGCGCGCTACCAGTCGCGGCTGCTCGCGTTCTGCCGGCACATGCTGCCGTCCCGCGAGGACGCCGAGGACGTCCTGCAGGAGGTCTTCGCCGCCGCGTTCAACGCGATGCTGTCCGACGACCGCCCGATCAACGTCCGGCCGTGGCTGTACCGGATCGCCCGCAACCGCTGCCTGAACCACCTGCGCAAGCAGACCGCGATCGGCGTGGACTCGATGGACGTCCACCTCGCCGACCACGGCACCACGACGGCTGACAAGGTCGACGACCGCGAGGACTTCCGCCAGCTCGTCGCGGACGTGCAGACGCTGGCCGAGACCCAGCGCACCGCGCTGCTGCTGCGCGAGATCGACGCGCTGAGCTACGAGCAGATCGCCGAGGCGATGGAGACCACCGTCCCGTCGGTCAAGTCGCTGCTCGTCCGAGCGCGCGTCTCGCTGGCCGAGGCCGCCGAGGCCCGGCGCCTGACGTGCGAAGAGGTCCGCGGCGAGCTCGGCGAGTGGGCCGAGGGCCTGACGCGCGTGAGCGCGCCCGTGCGCCGCCACGTGCGCAGCTGCACGCGCTGTGCGGCGTTCAAGAAGCAGCTCAAGCAGACCAACAAGGCGCTGGCCGCGGTGTTCCCGGTCGGGCCCCTCCTGCTCTTCAAGAAGTTCCTGCTGGCTCAGGGCGCCGGTGGCGCGGCCGCCGGCGGCGCCGCGGCGACCGGTGGCGCGACGGTCGGCGGCGCGACCGCCGGCTCGGCGCTGTCGGCCGGCGTCGGGGCCGTGGCGACGAAGACCGCCGCCGGCCTGGCCGCCGTGGCGATCGTCACGACGGGCGCGGTCGAGGTGGACCACGTCAAGCACCGCCGCCTGGACCGCCAGGCCGCGGCGGCCGTGCAGGTCGCCCCGGTGCGCGCCGTGATGCCGCCGGTCGCGCCCGCTCCCACGGCCGTGCGCTCCACGCCGCAGCCCTCTCCGGCCGTCGAGCCCGCCGGCTCCCGCGCGGCGGCGAAGGCCAAGGCCGCCGACCGCCCGGCCGCTGCGCCGTCCTCGGCCGTCCCGGCCGTGACCGACACGGCGAGCGCCACGACGCCGGCCTCGACCACGGTGCCCGCGACGCCGCAGGAGGGCTACGACAACACCCGCCTGCCCGACCAGCCCGTTCCGGCCGGAAGCACCGCGCCGGCCGTCAGCGCGCCGCTGGCCGCGGTCGCGCCGGCGCCACCCGAGGCGTCTCAGCCGCCCCCCGCGGCCGGCCCGGCGCCGTCGGAGAGCACGCCGCCGCCGGCCGACCCGGCGCCGTCACCCGGCGCGCCGTCCACGGCCGATCCGGCGCCCGCCGATCCCGCGCCCCCGGCCGACGCGCCGGCGACCACGCCCGCCGCGTCCTCCCCCGCGCCCGCGGGCCCGGTCACTCCGTAGGCGCGCGCACGCGGCCGGACCGCGGCCCGCTCAGGGGCGCTCGGTGCCGAACCGGAACGAGCGCAGCGAGGTCTTCAGCCCGCCGTTCTTGCCGACGTCGTCGGCGCGGACGATCGCCGGCGAGCGCTTGGCCAGCACCCAGATGTCGGCGCCCCGGCGCGCGGTGACGCTCGGCAGCAGGAGGACGCGGCGGCCGTAGCCGAGGGCGCCGTCGGAGCGCCGGTACTGGAAGACGATCTCGTAGCCCTGCTGCTTGTTGATGTTCGCGCGGCCGTCGGTGCGCCAGCGGAACTCGGGGAACTGGCGCTCCATCGCGGCCTGCTGCTGGGCGGCGTAGAGCGGCAGGAACCCCGCGGCGTCGCCCCGGTAGGCCGGCAGCGTCAGCTCGCGGACGGAGAACGACTGCTCCCTGGATCCCACGCGCGCCAGCTCGCCCGCGGCGGGCTGCTCCTTGGAGAACGGCGCGCGGTAGACGAAGTTGAAGGCGACCGGCGCGCGGACGATGACGGCGCGCTTGGCGTTGACGCCGCCGCCGCGCAGCAGGAGCGCCCAGAGCACGAGCAGCACGACGAGCGCGCCCAGCGCGGCGAGCCCGACCTGGACGGGGCGCGGCAGCCGGCGCACGCGCGGCCCGAGCAGCTCTGGCAGCGTCGGACCGAACTCGGGGCGGACGGCGGACATCGACGCAGCAGTCTAGGCGGCGACGACGGCCGCCGAGGCGCTCGTGACCAGCGCGCGCGGCAGGTCGGCCGGGTCGACGCCGGCGAGCTGCGGGTGGTCGAGGTCGATGGCGATCGTCGCCGGCTCGCTGCCGTCGAGGCCGAGGCTGGCGCGGCCGTTGGCGACGAGCTCGGCCCACAGGTCGCCGTAGGCCGAGAGCAGGCCGAAGCGGGTCTGGCGCTCGCGGCGCGCGCCGGTCTCCAGCTCGCGGGCCTCCTCGAACGGGTCGACGCGCACCTGCGAGTCCGAGCCGATCGCGAGGCGCACGCCCGCGTCGCGGTAGGCCATCGCGGGCAGGTAGCCGTCGCCGAGGTTGCCCTCGGTCGTCGGGCAGGAGACGACGATGGAGCGCGACGCCGCGAGCAGCTCGACGTCGCGCTCGCTCACGTGAATGCCGTGGACGATGCTCGTCCGCTCGCCGAGGAAGCCGGTCCGGTCCAGCAGCTCGATCGGCGTGCAGCCGTGCTCGGCGCGGCACTCCTCCAGCTCACGGCGCTGCTCGTGGGCGTGGACGTGGCGGACGAGGCCGTGCGCGTCGGCGTACGCGGCGATGGCCGCAAGCCACGGGGCGGGCACGGCGCGGACGCTGTGGGCGGCGATGCCGACGTGGACGCCGGCCCGGTGCTGGGCCCAGACGCGCAGGCGGTCCACGCGCTTCAGGAACGTCGCGACGTCGGGATCGCAGAAGCGCCGCTGGCCGGCCTGCGGCGGGCGGTCCGCTCCGTCCCAGCCGTCGCGGTGGTAGGCGGCGGGCAGCAGCACGATCTCCAGCCCGGCGGCCACCGCGGCCTCCGCGACGGCCAAGGCCATGGTGTTGCTCTCGGGGTACGGCGTGCCGTCGGGCCGATGGTGGACGTAGTGGAACTCGCCGACGGCGCCGTACCCCGCGGCGCGCATCTCGTCGTACAGCCGCTCGGCCCCCTCCGCCATCGACTCCGGCGTCTGCTCGCCCGCCAGCCGGAACATTTCGGTGCGCCACGACCAGAAGTCGTCCCGCGCATGCGCCGCGGGCGCCGGCCGCTCGCCCACGCCGCGCAGCCCGAGCTGGAACGCGTGGCTGTGGGCGTTGGGCATGGCCGGGACGTCGCGGCGGCGGCCGGAGGTCATACCAGCCCCTCCAGGGTGGAGAGGATCAGGGTCGCGGCGGCCGCGGCGTCGCCGAGGTCGACGTGCTCGGCGGCGGCGTGGCTGACGCCGGTCGGGTTGCGCACGAGGACCATCGCGGCCGGCAGGCGCGGGGCGAGCACGCCGGCGTCGTGGCCCGCCCAGCAGAGGACGTCGGGGCACGGCGCGTCGCCGGCGGCGGCCCGGAGGCGCGCGCGCAGGTCGCCGTCGAACGTCACGCCCGCGCCGCGGGACTCGACCGTCACGGCGATCGCGACGCCGGTGCCGGCGGCCAGCTCGGTCGCCCGGGCGTTCACCGCGGCGAGCCACGCGTCGAGCGCGGCCGGGTCCGCGGCGCGGGCGTCGAGCCAGACCGTGACGTGCGCGGGGATGCTCGTCAGCGCGTTGGGCGCCACCAGGATGCGGCCCGCGGTGCTGCGCATCGGCGGATCGGCGTCGACCGCGGCGCGCAGCTCGTCGGCGGCGACGACGAGGCGCGCGGCGGCGGCGAGCGCGTCGCGGCGGTCCTCGGGCGGCGTCGTGCCGGCATGGTCGGAGGCGCCGTCGAACGTGACCCGGGCGCGCAGGCGCGAGGCGAGCGCCGTGACGATCCCGGCGGGCGCGCCCTCGCCCGCCACGTCGCGCGACTGGTCGATGTGCAGCTCGACGAAGCCGCGCAGGTCGCCCAGCGCGGGGGGCGCGGCGGCCAGGCCATCGGGATCGATGCCGGCGTCGCGCAGGGCGGCGGCCAGCAGGACGCCGTCGTCGTCGCGGCGCCGGAGCACGTCCTCGACGTCGAGCGTCCCGGCCAGTGCGCGGCTGCCGAAGGTCGGCGTGTTGAAGCGCGCGCCCTCCTCGTCGGCGAACGAGACGACCGCGAGCGGGACCCTCGCCGCCGCGGCGATCGCGAACGCCGCGGCCCCCCCGAGCGCGCCGTCGTAGGCGCCGCCGTCGCGGACGCTGTCGGTGTGCGAGCCGACCGCCCACCACGGACCCGGACGGTCCGGGACGGCCCAGCGGTTGCCGGCCGCGTCGCGCGAGACGATCAGCCCCAGGCCCGCCGCCTGCGCGGAGAACCAGGCGCCGGCCGCCGCGTCCTCCGGCGTCCAGGCCAGGCGGTTGGTGCCCGCCGCGCTCAGGCCGATGGAGCGCAGGCCGCTCAGCCGCGCCTCGAGGTCGGCGGCGGTGATCGCCGCCGCCGCGCTCACGCCGGCACCCGCCACGCCTGGTCGGGCCGGACGTGGACGACCTCGCCACCGGCGACGACCAGCGCGACCGGGTTGTGGCCCAGGCGGTAGGGCACGTGCTCGATCGGGGCGTCGAGGAGCACGACGTCGGCGCGCTTGCCGACCTCCAAGGACCCCAACTCGCCGTCGAGCCGCAGCACCCACGCCGCGTTGAGCGTGATGGCGGCCAGCGCCTCGCGCACGGTCCAGCGGTAGCGGCGCACGGCCAGGCCGACGATCAGCGGCAGCGACACGACCGGCGACGTGCCGGGGTTCGCGTCGGTGGCCAGCACGCCGATCGCCCCGGCGTCGGCCAGCGCCCGGCCCGGCGCGACGCGCTCGTCGCCCAGCAGCTCGGCGGCCGGCAGCAGCACGGCGGCGCACTCGGCGGCGGCCAGCGGCGCGAGGTCGTCGGGGTGCAGGCAGGCGAGGTGGTCGACCGAGCGCGCGCCGGCGGCCAGCGCGACGGGCACCGAGCGCATGGTCGAGAACTGCTCGACGTGCGCGCGCAGGTCGCGGCCGTTGGCCGCCGCGATCGCCCCCATGCGCTCGAGGTGCTCGAGCCCGAACGCCACCGACTCCACGTAGATGTCCAGCGCGGTCGCCACCGTCTGCGGCACGAGCGCCTCGACGGCGTCCATCCACCCGTCCGCGTCCCGGCCCGGCGGGACCGCGTGGGCCAGCAGCGCCGTCGAGGTCGTCGTCTGGACCACGCGCTCGCCGAGCTCGGCGGCCAGCGCCAGCGCGCGCAGCTCGCCGGCCTCGCTGAGCCCGTAGCCGGACTTGCCCTCGAACGTCGTGGTGCCGTGCGCGAGCATCTCGGCGGCCAGCAGCTCGGCCTGCTCGAGCACCTCCTCGTCGCCGGCGTCGGCGAACGCCCGCGCCGACGCCGCGATCCCGCCCCCCGCCCGCGCGATCTCCTCGTACGGCCGCCCCGCGACCTTCATCGCGTACTCGTCCGCGCGCCACCCGGCGAACGGCAGATGCGTGTGGGCGTCCACGAACCCTGGGACGATCGCGCAGCCCGAGGCGTCGATGCGCCTCACGCCCACGCCGGCCGCCGCGGCCTCGAACCCCACGATCCGCCCACCGTCGGCCACGACGTCGCCGGGCTCGACCCGCAGCTGCGCCGCGCGATCCAGCCGCAGATACGGCAACCCGTCCTCGGGCGGCCGCACGACCTGCGCGGCGCCCTCGATGCTCAGCGGCGTCACGCGGCGGGAGCGTCCAGCATCGGGATGTCCAGCCCGAGGCGCCGCGCGGCGTCCTGCGCCTCGGGATAGCCGGCGTCGACGTGACGGGCGACGCCCATGCCGGGATCGGCGGTCAGCACGCGGCGCACCCGCTCGGCGCCCTCGACGGTGCCGTCGGCCACCACCACCTGGCCGGCGTGGATCGACTTGCCCATCCCGACGCCGCCGCCCTGGTGGATCGACACCCACGACGCGCCGGTCGCGACGTTGATCATGGCGTTGAGCAGCGGCCAGTCGGCCACGGCGTCCGAGCCGTCGAGCATCGCCTCGGTCTCGCGCTCGGGCGAGGCGACCGAGCCCGCGTCGAGGTGGTCGCGCCCGATCACGATCGGCGCGCGCAGCTCGCCCGACGCCACCATCTCGTTGAACCGCAGCCCGGCCAGATGCCGCTCCCCGGCCCCGAGCCAGCAGATGCGCGCCGGCAGCCCCTGGAACCGGACGTGCTCCTGGGCCAGGCGGATCCAGCGCGCGATGTGCTCCTGGTCGCCGAAGAGCTCGAGGATCGCGGCGTCGGTGGCGTGGATGTCGGCGGGATCGCCCGACAGCGCGGCCCAGCGAAACGGCCCCTTGCCCTCGCAGAACAGCGGCCGGATGTAGGCCGGGACGAAGCCGGGGTAGGCGAACGCGTCGGCGTCGCCGTGCGCCGCAGCGAGGCCCCGCAGCGCGTTGCCGTAGTCGAACGCCTCGGCGCCCGCGGCCTGGAGGTCGCGGATCGCCGCGACGTGCCTCAGGGCGCTCTCCCCGACGCGTCGCAGGTACTCGTCCTGGTCGCGCGCGCGCAGCACGTCTGCCTGCTCGATCGTCAGCCCCGCCGGCAGGTAGCCGATCAGCGGGTCGTGCGCGCTGGTCTGGTCGGTGACGACGTCTACTGGCGCGCCGCGGCGCACGAGCTCGGGCAGCACCTCGGCGGCGTTGCCGAGCAGGCCGATCGACAGCGGCCGGCCCTCGGCGACCGCGGCGGCGCAGCGCGCCAGCGCGTCGTCGAGGTCGGCGGCGCGCTCGTCCAGGTAGCCCGTCTCGATCCGCCGCTCGATCCGGTGGCGGTCCACCTCGAGGCACAGCGCCACGCCGCCGTTCATCGTCACCGCCAGCGGCTGGGCGCCGCCCATCCCGCCCAGGCCCGCGGTGACGACGAGCCGCCCGGCGAGCGTGCCGCCGAAGCGCTTGCGCGCGACCGCGGCGAACGTCTCGTAGGTGCCCTGCAGGATCCCCTGGCTGCCGATGTAGATCCACGACCCGGCGGTCATCTGGCCGTACATCATCAGCCCGGCGGCGTCCAGCTTGCGGAAGTGCTCCCACGTCGCCCAGTCGCCGACGAGGTTGGAGTTGGCGATCAGCACGCGCGGCGCGCGGTCGTGCGTCTCGAAGACCGCGACCGGCTTGCCGGACTGCACGAGCAGCGTCTCGTCGCCGGCCAGCCGCAGGAGGACGTCCTTGATCGCCGCCAGCGACCGGTGGTCGCGCGCCGCCTTGCCGATGCCGCCGTAGACCACCAGCTGGTCGGGGTTCTCCGCGACGTCGGGATGGAGGTTGTTCTCCAGCATCCGCAGCGCGGCCTCCTGCTGCCATCCGCGGCAGCGCAGCGCCGGTCCGTGGGTCACCGACATCGGTCAGGGTCCTCTCGTGGGTTCGGGCGCCGCGGCGAGGAGCTCGTCCAGCAGCGCGGTGAACGTGCCGGCGGCCACCAGCTCGGCGACCGCCGCGACGTCGCCGGCCGGCGGGCGGTCGCAGTCCAGCGGCGCCACGACCGTGCGCACCGCCGCGTGGGCGGCGAGCGTGCCGTGCCCGGCGTGGCCGCCGTCGCGGCGCGCGCGCAGGTCCACCGCCTGGCATCCGCACACCAGCTCGGCGGCCACGATCGTCTCGATCCGGTCCAGCGACTCCATCAGCGTGTTGGCGGCGAGCATCGCATTGGAGGCATGATCCTCCTGGTTGTCGGAGACGACCACGCTGTCGCACGCCACCGGATGGGCCAGCAGGCGCAGCTCGCTCACCAGGCCGGCGGCCGTGTACTGCAGGATCATGTAGCCGCTGGCGCCCGGGTGCTCGGTCAGGAACGGCGGCAGCGCGCCGTTGGTGCTCGGCGAGACCAGCCGGTAGGTGCGGCGCTCCGAGACGGAGCCCAGGTCGGCCAGCGCGGCGCGCATCGTGTCGCAGGCCATCGCCAGCGCCTGCGCGTGGAAGTTGCCCGACGACAGCACCTCGGCGGGGTCGTCGAAGACCAGCGGGTTGTCGGTGACCGACGTCAGCTCGCCCTCGACGATCGTGGCGAAGAAGCTCCCGGCCGTCCGCGCGGCGCCGTGGATCTGCGGCGCGCACCGCAGCGAGTAGGGATCCTGCAGGCGCAGGGGCGCCGCGGCGTGCGCCGGCCGGTCGCGCCCCGCGAGCATCGTCCGGAGGTGCTGTGCCGAGCGCGCCTGGCCCGGCAGGTGATGGAGCGCGTGGACGCGCGCGTCGAGCGCCGGCAGTGCTCCGTCGAGGACGTCGAAGGCCACCGCGGCCGCGACGTCGGCCGCCGCCAGCACGTGGCGCACCCGCACGGCGGCCAGCGCCGCGATCGCCGCCGGGAACGAGGTGCCCGACAACAGCGCGAGCGCCTCGCGCCCGTCGAGCGGCAGCGGGGCGAGCCCGACCGAGCGCAGGCCCGCGGCGCCGCGGACCACCCGCCCGCGCGCGTCGCGGACCTCGCCCTCGCCGATCAGCGGCAGGTAGGCGTGCGCCGCCGGCGCCAGCTCGCCCACCGGCCCGAGCGACCCGGCCGGCACGCGCGGCACCACGTCGGCGTTGAGCAACGCGGCGATGGCCAGCAGCAGCTCTGGGCGCACGCCCGAGTGCGCGCACGCCAGCGTGCTCAGCCGCGCCGCCAGCGCCGCGCGCACGAGCTCCGGCGCCAGGTCGCGCCCGACCCCCGCCGCGTGGCTGCGCAGCAGTGACCGCGCCGCCTCCTGCGTCCGCCCCACGTCGGCCGGCTCGGTGACCAGCGCGCCGACGGCCGTCGTCAGCCCGTAGACCGGCGCGCCCGCGGCCACGGCCTCCTCCAGCGACGCGCGGTTGCGCGCCACCGCCGCGAGCGTCAGCGGCGCGAGCTCGACCCGCGCGGCGCCGTGCGCGATCGCCCACAGCGCGTCCAGCCCCAGGCGCCCGTCGACCACCACGCCGGGCACCGGACGGCGCGCGGTGGACCGGCCGATCCCGGCGCCCGGCACGGCCCCGGCCCGGTCCTAGGCCGCCGCGGCGGCGGGCCGCAGCTCCTCGACGTAGGAGATCGACGCGCGGCGCAGCAGCCCGTCTTCGGCGACCGTGTAGGCGCCCATGCGCGACAGCGGCGGCGAGTAGGCGTGGATCGAGACCGCCGGCGCGTCGGCGTCCTGGAGGACGCGATGGACGTGCGAGGCGTCGAAGTCGAACGCCTCGCCGGCGCGATGGCGCCTGCGGGCCGAGGTGCCGTCGATGCGCAGCTGCTCCTCGACCAGCTCGCCGGCGACGACCGCCACGGCGCCCTGGGAGACGTCGTGGTCGTGGAAGCCCGTGTCGTTGCCGCTCATCCACGAGATCACCCAGATGTCGACGTGCGCGTCGCGCCACAGCTCCTCGTAGTGGCGGTCCTCGCCCTCGGTGCGGACGAGGTGGCGCCAGCGGTCGGGCTGGGCGGCGATGGCGGTGACGAGGGCGTTGAGCTCGGAGCGGGAGAGGTCCTGCGTCAGCTCGGCCATCAGCGGCGTGATCATGCGGTGCGTCCTGGATCGAGGAGGTGTCCGGGCAGTGATGCGGTTCACTGAACCGGTTCAGTGAACCGGTTCAGAGGTATGTCACCTGGCGGGTCCGAAGTCAAGGGCCTGCCGGTCCAGAGGGGTACGCTCTGCGCGGTGGCCGAACGACCGAGGCAGCGCACGACGATCCGGCAGCTCGCCGAGCACACGGGCCTGTCCCCAGCTGCGGTGAGCTACGCGCTGCGCGGCATGCACGTCTCGGCCGAGACCGAGGAGCGCGTGCGCCGCGCCGCCGACGAGCTGGGCTACGAGGCCGATCCCATCGCGCGCGCCCTGGCCGGGGGCGAGACCGGCGTCGTCGGCCTGCTCGTGGGCAGCCTCGCGGACTTCTGGAACCAGGAGCTGGTGCGAGCGGTCCAGCGCTCGCTGTACACCGCCGATCGCAGCACGCTGGTCGCCGACGCCGACGGCGAGCCCGCGCGCGAGCTGGAGATGGCCAAGCGCCTCGTCGACCAGCGCGTCGACGGCCTCGTCGTCGTGCCGATCGGCCCCAGCTCGGGTGGCTGGGCCTCGATCGCCGAGCAGACCCCGACGGTCACCATCGGCGACGCGCTGCCCGGCGTCGCGCCCGCCGGCGAGGTCGTCTTCGACAACGTCGGCGGCGTCGCCGAGACGCTGCGCCACCTCGGGGCGCTCGGCCACCGCCGCGTCACCGTCCTCTCATGGGCCGTCACGACCTCGCCAGACCGCCAGGCCGAGCGTGTCGTCGCCGAGCAGGCCCGCGCGCTGGGGATCGCCTGCGACGTCGTCGCCTGCGCCTACTCGCTCGACGGCTCCATGCCCCTCGCGCTCGAGCTGCTGCGCGGCGAGGACCGCCCGACCGCCGTCTTCTGCCTGTCGGAGTCGATCGCCTACGGCGTGTACGTCGCGTGCGCCGAGCTCGGGCTCTCGATCCCCGGCGACGTCGCCGTGGCCGGCTTCGGCGACCATCCGATGTCGCGGCTGCTGGCGCCCCCGCTGACCTCGACGTTCTGGGACGTCGAGCTGGCCGCCGAGCTGGCGACCAGCTTCCTGCTGCAGGCGATCGCGGCCGACGGCCCGCAGGAGACGCTGCGCGAGGTCATCCCCGCGCAGCTGGTGACGCGCGCCTCGACGGGCTCCGAGCGCCTGGAGCGCGCGCCTACGTCGCCAGCAGCCCGATGACCTTCAGCCGGCGCGACAGCGCCTGCATCGCGAACGCGCGGGTCTCGTCGACCGACACGCCGAACAGCGTCGGGGCGTCGTCGCCCGCGTCGCCCATCCACTTGGGCTTGAGCACGCCGTCGGCGACCGGGGCGACCTCGGTCAGCGTGCGCTGGATCGCCTCGCGGTAGCGGTCGTCGCGGCGCGCCATGTGGCGCAGGAACCAGGCGCCGAACGCGACGTGGCGGTGCTCGTCGCGGGCGACGTTCGTGAACCCCTCCACGAAGGCGGGCAGCGTGCCCTGCTGCTCGTTGTAGTCGATGATGAAGTGCTGGCCGGTGAGGGCGAGCATCCCCTCGACGATCATGTGGTAGATCGTGACGAACTCGCAGGCGCACTCGAGGTCGTCGGGCGCGACCGCCAGACGGTCCGCCTTGCCCTTGAGCATCTCGTCGAAGAGCACGGTGAACTCGGGGTTGACGTGCGCGGAGGTCTCCTCCAGGCGCGCCTGCAGCGACGTGCTCTCCAGCACTCCGACCTCGGTGTAGAAGCGATCGAAGAACGCGACGTGGCGCGCCTCGTCGGCGATCTGCGTGGAGAGGAAGATGCGCATGTCCTCGTCGGGCACGGCGCGCATCAGCGGCGCCAGCTCGCTCTGGACGCGCTGCTCGCCGATGAAGAACGAGCTGAGGCCGTACATGCGCTGGAAGCGCTCCTCCTCGCCGATGCGCTCGTGCCAGTCGATGCGGTCCTGCGTGAAGTCGAGGTCCTGCGTCGCCCAGTGCTGGCGCTCCCACAGCAGGTAGAGCTCGCGCGGGCCGAGCAGCGGCGCCTCCCCGCGATCGGCGCGCTCGTCCAGCGCCGGGTCGCTGGTCTCGCGGAAGTCGTCGCGGTCGGTGCGCTTGGTCGCCTGCTCGGTCACGGGTCAGCTCCTTGCACTCGGTGGGAGGCGTGAGCGTAGCGCGGTCCTGGCTGGCTGGCCAGTCGAGCCGCCGGTCCTCCGCGATCGCCGGCATCCGCGCGATCCGTGCGCGATTGACCCCCATATGCGGGGTCGATCCGACATGCGTTTTCGGATCCCGGCGTCCCGCGCGATCCGTGCGCGATCGACCCCCATATGCGGGGTCGATCCGACATGCGTTTCGTTCATGGGCGCCGGCGACCTCGCGAAGCTGCGATTCACGCCCGAACGATCCCCTCACGGCGCCGACGGCAGACCGACCTGGCCGGCGCCCCCGCCGGCGCCTCGTCGTCATCGCCGCCGGACCACGCCGCGCAGCCCGTCCAGCGCCTGAGCTGAACGCCACTCGTGACCCGCGTCCCGGGCGTCGCGGAGACCCCGTCGCCGCCGGCCGCATCCGTCGTCATCGCCCTCGAACCAGGGCTGCACCGGCGTGGCGCCCGAGCGGCGCGCCCCGGCGCTCGCGGAAGGACGGTCCCTACGGCCCCGGATCGCCCCCGCTGACCACGTGCAGCGTCGCCTTGCCGCCGGCCGCGGTGCTGACCGCGTAGTCGCCGGGCTTCAGGCCCGGGAGCTGCTTGCGTGCGGTGCCGCCGGCGGCGACGTCGATGCGCCCGGCCCCGGGCACGGCGACGGTGACGGTCTGCGCGCCGCCCTTCGCCGACAGCGCGAGGTCGATCGCCAGGAACGCCGGCACCGTGATCTGCGGCGGGGAGATCGTGGCGTCGGTCAGCGTGAAGCTCGCCGGCACGCGCGCGGCCTCCTCGTCGCCGGCGCCGCCGGGCGCCTGCTCGCCCCCGGCGGGCGTGCCGCCGTTGTCGTCGGGCGCCTGCTCGCCGCCGGACGGGACGCCGGCGGTCGCCGTGGGCGTCGTCGTGGTCGACGCGGGCGGGGCCGTCGGCGTGGTGGCCGTCGGCACGGTCGCCGGCGTCGAGGACGGCGCCTCGCTGGTCACCGACGCGGGAGGCTCGCCGACCACCGTCGCCGTGCGCTCGTCGCCGCCGCAGGCAGCCGCCGTCAGCGAAAGCGCGAGCCCGGCGAGCAGCGTCGCGCGCCGGCGGCTGCCGCGTAGCGCCGCGCGTGTCACTGGCCGATCGAGAACATCGACTCGAGGTCGTGCTCGGAGAAGGCCTCGAACGCGACCATCGTCTGCGTGCGGCTCACCCCCGACAGCTTGACCAGCTGGCCGGTGATGACCTCGGCCAGCTGCTCGTGGTGCGGCACGCGGACGATCGCGACGAAGTCCCACTCGCCTGTCACCGAGTAGGCCTCGGCCACCCCGTCCAGGCCGGCGAGCTCGCTGCCGAGCGTCGTGAGCGCGTCGCGATCGGCCTCGATGAGCACGACCGCGTGGGTCATAGCTCGTGCGCCTGCCCCGGATCGAGGACGATGACCTCGGCGTAGCCGGCGTTCTGCACGTCGGTCTTGAACGCCTGCGCGTCGGTCTCGATCGCCGGGAACGTGTTGTAGTGGTCGGGGATGATCTGGTCGGCCTTGATCAGGTCGGCCGCGACGACGGCGTCGAAGCGATCCATCGTGTAGTGGCCGCCGATGGGCACGACCGCCAGGTCGATGTGACCCCGCAGGGCCGGCAGCGCCAGGTCGCTGAACAGCGCCGAGTCGCCCACGAAGTAGATGCGCTTGTCGCCCATCTCGATGACGAGGCCCGCGGGCGTGTTGACCGTGCCGGCCGGCGTCGTCGAGGTGTGCCACGCCGGCGTGAGGCGGACGGTGGCCCAGCCGAGGTCGGCCGTGCCGCCGATGTTGGGGTCGATGACGTTCTCGACCCCGGCTTCGGACAGCTCGCCGGCCAGCTCGACGATCGCGACGACCGTCGCGCCGGTGCGCTCGGCGATCGCGACCGTGTCCCCGAGATGGTCGCTGTGGCCGTGGGTGAGGAAGATCGCGTCGGCGGCGACCTCGTCGGCGGTGGCCGTCGCCTTCGGGTTGCCGGTGAGGAACGGGTCGACGAGGGCGGTCTTGCCGTCGTGCTCGAGCGCGAACGCTGCGTGGCCCAGGAACGTGATCTTCATCTAGGAGCTCTCCTCTGAGGGGTCGACGTCGTACAGCTCTCGTGCCAGCTCCAGCCCCACCGCGACGCCGACGAGCATGCTCAGCCGCGTCTCCTCGGCGATCAGCGTGCGCAGCGCGTTGAGGCGGGCCGGGCCCTCCTCGGTCTCGGCGACGCTGGTCACCTGGGCCTCGTGCGCCTCGCCGAACCAGCCGCCGGCCGCGAGCGCCTCGTTGAGCACGCGCTGCAGGCCCGGCGCGGCGTGCGTGACGATCTCCTGCGCGTGCGTGAAGCGGTCGGCGTCGTCGGTCAGGGCCGCGACGGCGGCGTCGACCTGTTCAGCGGTGAATCGGCGGGCGGGCACTCGAACGCAGCCTAGAAGACCGGGCCTTCTAGCGGCGCGTGTCGGTGCCCCGGAGCAGCATCAGTCCGGCGAGGGCGCCGAGGACCAGGCCGGCGGCGCTGGCCACGGCGCTCGCGCCCGGCACGACGGCCGGCATCGCGGCGACCATCACGCCGAGGACGAGGGCGCCGAGCAGATCGCCGTCGTGCTCGACGTCGTGGCGGGCGCGCAGGATGTCGGGCAGCGCCCAGGCGGCGAGCATGCCCAGCGCGGCGCCCGGGGCGCCGAAGACCAGGTCGTTGGCGCCGAGTGCCACGGCGATCGCGTTGCCGCCGATCCCGCACGCCAGGAACAGGGCGATCACCAGCACCGGCCCGTGGCGCAGCTCGAGGCGCCAGCCCGCGATGCCGAGCGGCAGCAGCACCGCGAGCTGATACCAGCTGTTCGGATAGACGAAGGCCGAGGTGACGTACTTCCAGGCGTCGCCGCTCAGCGAGGCGAGCGCCAGATCGGCGTCGGTGACGAACGGCAGGACGAGGAAGCCGATGAGCGACAGCGCGAGCAGCAGGTACGTCGCGTTCGGCCGGCCCATCGGGTCGCCGCGGATGCCCGGGATCTCGTTCGTGCGCAGCGGCGTGAGCGTCGGGCGCACCCCGCGGCGCGGCGCGCGCGGAGACGCCTCGCCGGATCGGCGGTCGATCTTCGGGGCTCGCTTGCGCAGCCGGGTCCCGCAGTACGGGCACTCGGTGATGTACGGGCTGACCTCCGACCCGCACTTCTTGCAGACAACGAACAGGTCGGGCGTCCCGGCCATCTCACCTCGATTCTAGGACCCCAGAGCTCCAGTGCGCGAGCCGCGGGCCGATCATCTGATCGTGCGGCGTCTTCGGGACTTCCAGATCGTCGATCTCCGCGCCTCCAACGGCGGTGCGACGTGCCGCGTCGTGGCCGTCGGCGGCGGGGACGTCGTGCTCGAGCCCGAGGTCCCGGAACACGCCGCAGCGCTGGGGCTGCCGGCCCGCGCGACGCTGAGCTTCGACACCGAGCGCCACCCCGTGCTGCTGTCGGGCATGGCCGACGCGGGCCCGATTCCGGGCACGCACCGCTTCTGGGTCACCGACGATGTGGGCGTCCGGCCGCTCCGCCTGCGCCCGCGGTTGAACGCCGACCTGTCGGTCCGCGTGACGCCGCTGGACGAGCACGGACGCCGGACCGGCTTCCCGGCGCCGCTCGTGACGCTCGACGTCAGCGCCGGCGGCATCCGGATCGCCGGCCACCACGCGGCGGCGGGATCGATGATGGCCGTCGAGCTGACCGTGCCCGGGCTGCCGCAAGCGGTGTGCTGCCAGGCGCGCGCGGTGCGCGCCGTGGACGGCGGGACCGCGGTCACGTTCTGCGACCTCGACGCCGGCGTCGAGGCGGAACTCGACCAGCTGATCTTCGCCGTGCGCCAGCGCGTGGCGCGCGAGGCGTTCGCCGCCGCGGCGGCGAAGGCGCGGTCGCGACCCGCAGACGACGAGTAGGAGGCCGGGTCCCTAGGGGACCGCGGGTACGAGCCCCTGGGCGAGTACCCGCAGCGAAACGAGCCCCCTGGGCGAGGCTTCGCCTAGGACTCGCCGTCGCCCGACGTGGCGGCGACGATCTCGGCCATGACCTCGCGCAGGTCGTGGTTGGCCTCGTAGACGATGAGCTGGCGTGCAGCGCCGTTGCCGCGCGACAGGAGGTCGTCGACGCCCGCCAGGTCGTCGGCCGACCCGAGGTCCTGCGCGTGCTCGCGCAGGCGGTCGACCAGCCGGCGCGCCAGCGCCTTGGTCGCGATCCGCTCGTTGGAGGGCAGGTCGACCAGCTCGCCCTCGAGCCCGTGCCGCGCCGCCAGCCAGCGGTTCTCGTCGAGCATCTGCCACGGGTACTCGCCGAGGTGCGTCCCGGCCTCGTAGTGCTCGGCCAGCTCCTTGACCATCGCCTGGATGAGCGCCGCGAGGCCGAGCGTGTGCTCCACGCGCGTCTGCGCGTCGCACGCACGGATCTCGACGGTGCCGAGGTTCGGGTGCGGGCGGACGTCGTACCAGAGGTAGGTGTAGTCCTCCATCACGCCGCTGGACACCATGAACTCGATCTGGCGCTCGTAGTCGGCCCAGTCGCGGTAGGACGGCGGCACGCCCACGCGCGGGAACGCGCGGAAGATCGGCAGGCGCGTCGAGGCCATCCCGGTCCCGTCGCCGCGCCAGAACGGCGAGTTGGCGCTGAGGGCCAGCAGCACCGGCAGGTGCACGCGCATCCCGTTGGCGACGTGGATCGCCTTGTCGGGGTCGTCGAGGCCGACGTGGACATGCAGGCCGAAGATGAGCTCCTGGCGCGCGACGAAGCGCAGCGCGCTGACCAGCTCGCGGTAGCGCGACCGCGCGGCGATGCGCTGGTCCTCCCAGAGGGCGAACGGGTGCGTGCCGGCGGAGCCGACGGTGAGCCCGCGCTGCCCGGCGGTGTCGCGGACCTGCCGGCGCAGCGCACGGAGCTGCGCGCCGGCCTCGGCGGTGTTGGCCGCGGGGTTGGTGGCGATCTCCAGCACGGACTCCATGAGCTCGGGCTTGATCTCACCGTCGATCGACTTCGTCGACGGAGCCCGCGCGTCCTCCAGGAGGGACTCGATCGCGTTGACGAGCTCGAACGACTCGCCGTCGACGATCATGAGCTCCTCCTCGATGCCGATCGTGTAACTCGGCCCGGTGAAGTGATGCTCCATCTGCCGCCGCACCCTACCGGGGGTTTGACGCCCTGTCGCGGGGCAAGCCCGCCACGGCTCCGGCTCTATGATCGGTAGTCCCTGCCATGACCCCTTTGGAGGACAGACCGTGACCACCGACGTGCTCAGCGGATCGCGTCTCGAGGAGCTGCTCGGCGATGAGGCCGAGTCGCTGCTGCAGCATCGCAGCACCACCATCGACGCTTCCCTGCTTCATCTTCCCGGGCCGGACTTCGTCGACCGGGTCTTCAGCATCACCGACCGGTCGCCGACCGTCCTGCGCAACCTGCAGTGGCTGTTCGACCACGGCCGCCTCGGCGGGACGGGCTACGTCTCGATCCTGCCCGTCGACCAGGGCATCGAGCACTCGGGCGGCGCGAGCTTCGCGCCCAACCCGAAGTACTTCGATCCCGAGAACCTCGTCGAGCTCGCCGTCGAGGGCGGGTGCAACGCCATCGCCTCGACGGTCGGCGTCCTCGGCGCGGTCAGCCGCAAGTACGCCGACCGGCTGCCGTTCATCGTCAAGCTCAACCACAACGAGCTGCTGACCTACCCCAACGGCGCCGACCAGATCATGTTCGCCTCGGCCCAGCGGGCGGCGGACATGGGCGCGGTGGGCGTCGGCGCGACGATCTACTTCGGCTCCGAGCAGAGCGACCGGCAGATCGTGGAGGTCTCGCGGGCGTTCGAGGAGGCGCACCGCCTCGGCATGTTCACCGTGCTCTGGTGCTACCTGCGCAACAACGCGTTCAAGCAGGGCGACACCGACTACCACCTGGCGGCCGACCTGACGGGCCAGGCCAATCACCTGGGCGTCACGCTGCAGGCCGACATCATCAAGCAGAAGCTGCCGGAGACCAACGGCGGCTACCTGGCGCTGAACAAGCTCAACGGGGCGTACGGCAAGACGAGCAAGCTGGTCTACGAGCAGCTCACGACCGACCACCCGATCGATCTCACCCGCTACCAGCTGATCAACTGCTACATGGGGCGCTCCCCGCTGATCAACAGCGGCGGCGCCTCCTCGGGCGCGACCGACCTCGCCGAGGCCGTCCGCACCGCGGTCATCAACAAGCGCGCGGGCGGCACGGGCCTCATCAGCGGGCGCAAGGCGTTCCAGCGCCCGCTCGACGAGGGCGTCGAGCTGCTGCACGCCATCCAGGACGTGTACCTGTCGCCGGACGTGACCATCGCGTAGGAGACCGTGTCGCTATCGCGACTGGGGACCCACCTCCGGCGGCGACGGCTGGCCGTCGTGGGCTCGGCCTCGCCGGCCGCCTACGGCACCCCTAACCGTGCCGTCACCGTGACGGCGCCGCGCAGCTCCGCGCAGGCGCCGTCACGGAGCTGCAACGGCGCGCCCGTCGCGCCCGTCGCACGACCTAGGGTCACGGGCCGATGCGTCGCGCTCTTCCCTGGATCCTCGTCGTCCTCCTCGCCGCCGGCTACGGCCTCGGGCGCGGTGCGGGCGGCTCGCCGGACTCGCGCGCCGGCTCGACCCAGACCGCGCGCGTGCTGCGCGTGGTCGACGGGGACACGATCCTCGTCGCCCTCGGCGGGAAGACCGAGCGCGTGCGCTACATCGGGATGGACACGCCCGAGACGGTCAAGCCGCGCGCGCCGGTCCAGTGCTTCGGCAAGAAGGCCTCCGCGGCCAACGAGCAGCTCGTGGACGGGCGCGCCGTGCGACTGGTGGCCGACGCCGAGGCGCGCGACCGCTACGGCCGGATGCTCGCCTACGTCTACCGGGCCTCCGACGGCGTGTTCGTCAACGCGGAGCTGGTGCGCCGCGGGTACGCCCGGCCACTGAGGATCGCCCCGAACGTGCGCTACGCCGCACGCTTTCGGGCGCTCGCGCGCGACGCGCAGCGGGCCCGGCGAGGGTTATGGAGCGCCTGCGAGAGGTAGGCTGGGAACCGATGCGCATGCGTCAGAGCCTGGCCCAGCTGGAACGGGCCTTCGTCGACGAGATGGAACAGGACCGCGATCGGGCCGAGCGCCTGCACCGCGAGGCGGTCGTGCGCGCGCGCAAGCGCCAGCTGGACAAGACCCACAAGCGCGGCTCGATGCGCTTCGGACTGCTCGTCCTCATCCTCGTCGCCACGGCGGTGCTGGTCACCGTCGCGATGTTCGAGACGCTGTACTACGTCATGGGGTGATCGCCCAGGGGGCGATCACCTTGCGAAGAATCGCCTGGCGGCGATTTTCGCGGGCCCGGGCGGGCCGGCTCATGGGGTGATCGCCCAGGGGGCGATCACCTTGCGAAGAATCGCCGGGCGGCGATTTTCGCGAGGCCTGGAGGGCTACTCGGCTGCGGTGCCGAGCTTGCGCAGCGCTTCGTTGACTTCGCCGCGGGGATCCTCGGAGGCGGCGGCGCCGTTGCGCTCCTGCTGGATCTCGAGGTAGACCTCCTTGCGGAACACCGGGATGTCCCGTGGGGCCTGGATCCCGATGCGCACCTTCTCGCCCATGATGGACAGCACCGACACCTCGATGTCGTCACCGATCATGATGCTCTGGTTGGACTTTCGTGTCAGTACGAGCATGGTGTGACGCCTCCCAACGTCCCTGCCACCGGGGGATCGAGTCTCGCAGGGCCCCTGCCCACATGCAAGCGCCTCGAAACCATCAAAATGCGGGAACGTAGTAGAAGGGCGAACCTTGCCCCAAAAGCCTGTGCGAAGTGGTATCCCGCCGGTCGTCCATCGGACGGCAGCTTGACGCACCGGCCCGACGTACCGCCGGGGGTCTGACTAGGATGGCCCCCTTCGTATGGCTAGACGATCGCTTCGCCCTCACCTGAACCAGATCCGGACCTGGGTGCGCCAGGGGCGCACTGACGCTTGGATCGCGCACCAGCTGGAGGTCACCGTCCAGCAGATCGAGGCCTTCAAGAAGGAGAACGAGCTGCTCCCCGACGGCGAGGCCGTCGAGACGCCGGGCACCGACTTCGACGACGAGATCGACCTGCGCGCCGAAGACGACGCGCTCATCGCCGCCGAGCTGGAGGCCGAGGCCGCCCGCCGGGCCGAGGCCGGCGAGGACGAGGACGAGCCGGCCGACGAGGACGACGACGCGCCCAAGCGGCGCCGTGGTCGCCGCGGTGGCCGGGGCCGCACCCGCCGGAAGGATCCCGCGTCCTACGAGGGCACGTTCGACCACGGCGACGAGGGCTACGGGCTGTGGCTCGATCCCGCGGTCGCCGACGACGGCACCTACGCCGAGCATTGGGCCGGCCACCGTCCGGTCGAGGTGACGATCGAGGCCGATCAGATCGTCATCCGGCGCGTCGGCGATGCCGCCGACACCGACGACGAGGACTGATCCGCGGCGGCACCGCGCGCTCGCCTTCGAGCGCGCGGCGCGTTCGCGATGACCGCTGACCTGCAGCGGGCGTTCGCGTTCGAGCGGGTTATGCACTCCGCCGTCGGGCGGACCGTGACCGCGGCGTGGGGCCAGGCGTTCCTGGACCCCACGCTCCCGCGCTGCCACGAGCGCAACTTCGTGTGGGCGGGCGGCGACGCCGGCGCAACGGTCCTGGACGCGGCGGCCGAGCGCCTGCTCGGCGGCGCCGCGCTCCTGCACCGGAGGATCACCGTCGAGGAGCCGCATGACGCCCAGCTGCGCGCTGGCCTGCGCGCCCTCGGCTACGACGGGTCGCACCATGTCTTCCTCGCGTTCGCCCCGGACGCGCCGCCGCCCGCGCCCGTCGCGGGCGTCGAGGTGGTGGAGGTCGGCGCCGACGCGGTCGTGCCGGCCAACGACCACTACCTGCGCACCGACCCCGACACCGACTACGGGCGCGACGACGTCACCCGCTCCGAGCTGCTCGAGCACCACCGCGCCTACGCGGCGGCCGGGCCCGCGGACGAGCGGATCTTCGCGGTGGTCGTCGCCGGCGCGGTCGTCGCATGGGCGCGCCTGTGGAGCGCCGGCGGCGTCGCGCAGGTCGAGGACGTCGTGTGCCTCGCCGAGCACCGCGGGCGCGGCTACGGGCGCGCGGTGGTCGCCGCCGCGACGCGGGCGGCGCTCGCGGGCCGGCCGGAGCTGACGTTCATCGTCGCGGACGCCGACGACTGGCCCAAGGAGCTCTACGGCCGGCTCGGCTACGCGCCGATCGGCCACCTCGGGGTGTACCTGCGGCTCGTGGCGCCGCGCGGCTGAGCCGGCCGCGGGGGCGCCGCGCCCCGCGCGTCAGTCCGCCGGCCGCGGGTCCAGGCGCCGGCCGCCCGCGTAGTCGCTGGCCTCGCGCATGTAGCGCGCGAAGGCCGCGTCGGCGGTCGTGCGGGCGTCCCACGCCCACGGCGCGCCCGGCGCGACCGTGTAGGCGATGTCGGTGCACCACGCGGTGCCCTGGCCGTAGAGGTCGAGCAGCTCGTCCAGCGTGAACGGGCCGCCGAGGCGCCGGCGCAGCTCCTGCACGATCTTGTCGGTCACCCGATCCATCGCCATGCGCTCGTCGGGGAGCGCCTCGCGGATGCGCCGCTCGCCCTCCAGCCACTGGAACCTCGACACGTCGAAATCAGCCACGAACGCCAGCGTAGCGCCGGCGCTCGGGCGGTCTCGGGTCACCGGTCGCCGGGCAGGCCCTTCACGATGAACGGCCGCTCGCCGGGCTTGACGAGCCCGAGGCGCCGCGCCTCGCGCTCCAGCGTCCGCGAATCCTTCAGCGCCGTCCGGCGCGCCCGCAGCCGGTCGTTCTCCTGCTGCAGCGCCCGTACCTCGCTCCGGCGCGTCTGCGCCTCGCGGTAGGTGTGGAAGAAGCTGATCGACGGCCCGACGTAGAGCGCGACGACCCCGAAGAGGACGACGAGCAGCGCCAGGCGCCCGACGCGATCCCACCGGATCGCCCGCCCGCCGCCGGCGACCACCTTCGGCCGCTGCGGAGCACGGGGCGCCGAGTCGGGACGGGTGCGCGAACGCGCCGCGGACTGCCGGGCAGAGGCCATCTGTATCGCGGTTCGCTGGCCACCGGCGGGTTCCTTCCCGCACCAGCGGATGTACGAGAACGCCCACGCGCCGGGCCCGTTCCGGGGGTCGTTCCGGGCGTCGTTCCGGGCGTCGAGGGACGATTGAATCTCGTTGTACGAGATTCGATCGTCCCTCGACGCGCCGCGCCCCTCCCTAGCTGCGGAACACGCTCCGGCCCGGGTAGGTCGCGTCGGCCCCCAGGGCCTCCTCGATCCGCAGCAGCTGGTTGTACTTGGCGACCCGATCGGAGCGCGACGGGGCGCCGGTCTTGATCTGGCCGCAGCCGGTGGCGACGGCGAGGTCGGCGATCGTCACGTCCTCGGTCTCGCCCGAGCGGTGCGACATGACCGCGGTGTAGCCGGCGTCGCGCGCCATGGCGATGGCCTCGAGCGTCTCGGTCAGCGTCCCGATCTGGTTGACCTTGATGAGGATCGAGTTGCCGACGCCCAGGTCGATGCCGCGGCGCAGGCGCTCGGTGTTGGTGACGAACAGGTCGTCGCCGACGAGCTGGACGGTGTCGCCGAGCTTGTCGGTCAGCGCCTTCCAGCCGTCCCAGTCCTCCTCGTCCATGCCGTCCTCGATCGAGAGGATCGGATAGCGGCCGGCGAGGTCGGCCCAGTAGCCGGCCAGCTCGAGCGAGCTGAGCTTGCGACCCTCGTGCTCGAGGTCGTAGACGCCGCTCTCGAAGATCTCCGACGTGGCCGGGTCCAAGGCGATGGCGACATCGGCGCCCGGCGTGTAGCCGGCGGCCTCGATGCCGGCGACGAGCAGCTCGAGCGCCGCCTCGTTGGACTCGAGGTTCGGGGCGAAGCCGCCCTCGTCGCCGACCGTCGTGCCGAGCTTGCGGTCGTGCAGCGTCTTCTTGAGCGCGTGGAACACCTCGGCGCCCATGCGCAGGCCGTCGCGGAACGAGGACGCGCCGGCCGGGACCACCATGAACTCCTGGAAGTCGACCGAGTTGTCGGCGTGCGCGCCCCCGTTGAGCACGTTCATCATCGGCACCGGGAGCACGTGCGCGCCCTCGCCGCCGAGGTAGCGCCACAGCGGCTGGCCCTCTTCCGCGGCGGCGGCGTGGGCCGCGGCGAGCGACACGCCCAGGATCGCGTTCGCGCCGAGACGGGACTTGTTGGGCGTGCCGTCGAGCTCGGTCAGCCTGCGGTCGAGGGCGGCCTGGTCGGTGGCGTCGAGGCCGGCGATCGCCTCGGCGATCTCGCCGTTGACGTGGCCGACGGCCTTCGTCACCCCCTTGCCGAGGTACTCCGAGCCGCCGTCGCGCAGCTCGGTCGCCTCGAACTCGCCGGTGGAGGCGCCCGAGGGGACGGCCGCGCGGCCGGTCGCGCCGGAGCGCAGGGCGAGCTCGACCTCGACGGTCGGGTTGCCACGCGAGTCGAGGATCTGCCGGGCGTGGACGCGTTCGATGGCGCTCATGGAGTCGTGTCAGTCCTGTTCTTCTCGGAGTCGGGCCTGCGCGTAGTAGTTCATCTGGGAGCCGGTCGCCAGATCGCCCCAGGTCGCGCCGTCGGCCTCGGCGAGCCGCTCGGCGGCCTCGACGCGCGCGCGAAACCTATCGGCCGAGGACCGCAGCGCGAGCTCCGGGTCGACCTTCAGCTTGCGCGCGACGTTGACGGCGGCGAACAGCAGATCGCCGACGTCGGCGTACCGCGCGTCGGCATCATCCCTCGCGCCGGACTCCTCCAGCTGCTCGAGCTGGCCCAGAACCGCCCCATAGGGTGGCTCGTCGACGTCGAGGCCGGTCGCCGCGGTGCGCCGCTGGACCTTGCGCGCGTAGAGCAGCGACGGCAGGTTCTCGGGCACCTCCCCGAAGATCCCGGGCTCGCGGCCCGCCTCGGTCGACTTGATCTCGTCCCAGTTGGCGAGCACCTCGCCCGCGTTGGCCACCTCGACCTCCCCGAAGACGTGCGGGTGGCGCCGGATGAGCTTCTGGCGCACGTGCTCGGCGACGTCGGCCAGCGAGCCGGCGTCGCGCTCCTCGAGCAGCAGCGACAGGAAGTGGACCTGGAAGAGGACGTCCCCCAGCTCGTCGACCATCTTGGCGTCGTCGCGGCGGTGCGCCGCGTCGGCGAGCTCGTAGGCCTCGTCGAGCGTGTGGGGGACGATCGTGCGCTCGTCCTGCTCGCGGTCCCACGGGCACTCCACCCGCAGGCGCCGCGTCAGGGCGTCGAGCTGCTCGAGGGCGTGGGCGACTTCGGCGGGTGTCTTTGACACCGCTCGCAATCTAGCGCCGGAGCCCTAGGCGGCGGGTGTCGCGAGGGGCCGCACCGCTCGCCCGGCGAGGCCGGAGCGCTAGGCGGCGGGTGTCGCGAGGGGCCGCACCGCTCGCCCGGCGAGGCCGGAGCCCGAGGCGGCGGGTGTCGCGAGGGGCCGCACCGCTCGCCCGGCGAGGCCGGAGCCCTAGGCGGCGGGTGTCGCGAGGGGCCGCACCGCTCGCCCGGCGAGGCCGGAGCCCTAGGCGGCGGGTGTCGCGAGGGGCGACACCCGCCTCAGCCTACCCGGCGCCTACTTCGTGGTCGTCGTCTGCGCCGGGGCCGGGGCCGGGGCGTCGGAGGCGCCGGTGGCCGTCGTCGCGGCCTTCTTCGGCGCGTTCTTGCAGTCGTCGGTCACGTAGCCCTTGCGGCAGTCCGTGCGGTCCTTCCACTTCTTCTGGAAGTCCTTGACGAACGCGTCGAGCTTCTTCTGCTGCTGCTGGGAGACCAGCAGCTGCTTGATCGACGCCTTGGACTGGTCCAGCGTCTGCTGGGAGCCGGGCGTGATCTTGGCGACCTCGAAGACGTAGTAGCCGAACTGCGTCTTGACCGGGCCCTCGATCTTGCCCTTGGACGCCGTGAACGTCGCGTCGTCGAGCGCCTTCTCCTGCTGGCCCTTCGGCACGGCGGCGAGCAGGCCGCCGTTGTCGCGGGTGCCCTGGTCGATCGAGTACTTGGCCGCGACGGTCTTGAAGGACTGGCCGCCGTCGAGCGCCGACTTGGCCTTCTTGGCCTGCGCCTCGGTCTTGGTCAGCACGATGCGCAGGTCGCGCTTCTCGGGCTGCGCGAAGCGCGACTTGTTCTTGTTGTAGTAGTCGGCGATCTGCGCGTCGGTGACCTTGTCGGTCCCCTCGAGGATCTTCGTCCGCAGCTTCTGCGAGAGGTTCTGCACCTTGATCCGGTACAGGAGGTCCTCCTGGACGTAGCCGGAGCTCTTCAGGAAGGCGGCGTAGTCCTTGTCCTTCGGGAAGCTCTGCTGGCGCTGCTTGTCGAACTCCTTCTTGACGTCGGCGTCCGACAGCTTGACGCCCTTGTCGTGCGACTCGCCCTCGATCCAGGCGGAGGAGATCAGGAACTGCATGACCGAGTCGCGCAGGCTCTCGTACTCCTGCTTGCACTGCGCCTTGTAGGTGGCGTCGGTCGGCTTGGGCTGGCCCTTGGCCGGCTTGGCCGCCGTCTTCTTCTTGGTCGCGATGCACGACGTGAACTCGGGCGGCTGCGGGATCGCGGCCTTGCCGACCGCTCCCGTCTGCTGCTGCTGGGTCGTCGCGGCCACCTGGAGCCAGTGGTCGAACTCCGAGGTCTTGATCGCATCACTGCCGATCTTGACCACGGCGTTGCCGGGCACGCCTCCCTCACCGCAGGCGGAGAGGGCCAGGGGGAGCACGAAAAAGGCGCCCAGGAGCGCCAGGTACCGACGAGTCGATGTCATAGCGCCGCGCAAGCTACCAGGGTCTTCATGAAGCCCGCCTTAAACCTATGTCCAATTGGCACGGCTACGCAGCGGCCGTCGCGACGGCCAGCAGCGCGTCTGCGGCCGCGACAACAGCGGGGAAGCGGCCCTCGGCGTCGGTCGGCACGCGTACCGACAGCTGCGAGCGCCCTGGTTCGTAGGTGGACTCCGGCAGCGCCTCCTTGAGCCGCTTGGCCCGCTCGGCGTCCAGATCGATCGGCGTGACCGACAGGCGATCGCCGCGGAACGTCACCGCGCGGGCACCGGCCTGGCCGAGCTTGATGCGCGCCTGCTGCAGCGCCAGCAGGTTCAGGACCGGCGTCGGCACCTCGCCGAAGCGGTCCTCGAGCTCGTCGCGCAGCATCCCCAGCTCGGCGACCTCGCGGGCGCCCGCGATCCGCCGGTGGATGTCGATCTTCGCCTGCTCGTAGGGCACGTAGTCGGCGGGGACGTAGGCGTCGACGTTGACGTCGAGGCGCACCGGCTCGCGCTCCTCCTCGTCGTCGGGGCGCTCGCTGGCCAGCTGCACCGCCTCGTCGAGCATCTGCATGTACAGCTCGAAGCCGAGCGCCGCGACGTGGCCGGACTGCTCGTCGCCGAGCAGGTTGCCGGCGCCGCGGATCTCGAGGTCGCGCATCGCGATCTTGAAGCCCGCGCCGAGCTCGGTGTAGTCGCTCAGCGCGCTCATGCGCTTCATCGCCTCCTCGGTCAGCGAGGCGTGTGCCGGGTAGAGCAGGTAGGCATAGGCCTTCTCGCGGGAGCGCCCGACGCGCCCGCGGATCTGGTACAGCTGAGCGAGTCCGAACAGATCGGAACGCTCGACGATCAGCGTATTGGCCTGCGGGATGTCGATTCCGGACTCGATGATCGACGTCGCCACCAGGACGTCGGCGTCGCCGCGCAGGAACTCGAGCATCTTCTGCTCGAGGACCTTCTCGTCGAGCTGTCCGTGGGCGACCTCGAAGCTCACGCCCGGGCAGAGCCCGCGCAGGCGCTCGGCCGTCTCCTCGATGGACTCGACTCGGTTGTGCACGAAGAACGCCTGTCCCCCACGCTGCTTCTCGCGCATGATCGCCTGCTTGACGAGCTCCTCGTCGTACTCGCCGACGTAGGTCTTGACCGGCCGGCGCCCCTCGGGGGGCGTCTCGATGACCGAGATGTCGCGGATGCCGGCCATCGACATCTGCAGCGTGCGCGGGATCGGCGTGGCCGACATCGCGATGACGTCGACCTTGAGCTTGAGCTGGCGCAGCAGCTCCTTCTGCTTGACGCCGAAGCGCTGCTCCTCGTCGACGACGATCAACCCGATGTCCTTGCCCCGCATGTCGCGCCCGAGCAGGCGGTGCGTGCCGATCAGGATGTCGACCTTGCCCTCGTTGAAGGACTGGACGACGGCCTTCTGGTCCTTGGGCGTCCGGAACCGCGAGACGTGGTCGACGGTGAAGGGGTAGTCCTTCAGCCGCTCGGCGAAGTTGCCGAAGTGCTGCTGGGCCAGGATCGTCGTCGGGGCGAGGACGAGCACCTGCTTGCCGTCGTCGGCGGCCTTGAACGCGGCGCGCAGCGCGACCTCGGTCTTGCCGTAGCCGACGTCGCCGCAGATCAGCCGGTCCATGGGCGTGGAGCGCTCCATGTCGGACTTGACGACCTCGATCGCCTCGCGCTGGTCGGCCGTCTCGGAGTAGGGGAACTTCTCCTCGAACTCGCGCAGCCACTCCGAGTCCTCGGGGTAGGCGTGGCCGGCGCGCTTGCGGCGCTCGGCGTAGAGGTTCAGCAGCTCGCCGGCGAGCTCCTGGGCGGCGCGGCGGGCGCGCGCCTTCATCGTCTCCCAGGCCTTGCCACCGAGCTTGCTCAGCGTCGGCGAGCCGCCGCCCGCGCCGAGGTAGCGCGAGATCTTGGTCAGCTGGTCGACCGGCATGTAGACCTTGTCCGTGCCGGCGAACTCGAGCTGGAGGTAGTCGCGGGTGACGCCGCCGACCGTCTTGGTCTCGAAGCCGGCGAACCGCGCGACGCCGTGGTCCTCGTGGACCACGTGCTCGCCCGTGCGCAGGTCGCTGAACGAGCGCAGCGCCCCGCGGCGGCGCGTCTGCACGCCGTCTGCCCGCTCGGCGCGCTTGCGCCGGAAGAGGCGGTGCTCGGGGATGATCGCGATCCGCGGACCGGCCGCGATGAAGCCGTCGCGCAGGCCGGCGGTAACGAACCGCAGGTCGCCGGGCTCGGTCGTCTCCGAGGAGTCTCCGGTCAGCCAGTGGGCCTGGAGGCGGGCCAGGTTGTAGGCCGTGCGCTCGCCCTCGCCGCGGCGCGGCCAGGTGACGACCGTGCGGTAGTTGGAGCGCACGAGCTTCTCGAGCTGCGGCTCGGCCTCGCGCAGGGAACGGGCGCCGAGGTCGGCGGCCTGCGCGCGGAACTCGAACGGCTGGTCGCCCGACAGCGCGCTGAGGCGCACGTGCGCGCGCTCGTCTAGCGCCGCGGTGACGGTCTCGGGGTTGACGTAGAGGTCGTGCGCGTCGGTGGCGTGGAACGCGGCGCACACGTCCTGCCAGTGGTCGGCCAGCGCGGGCCCGATCTCGGACTCCTCGGCGAGGATCACCGCGGCGCCGGCGGGCGCCAGGTCGAGGAACGCGTGGAACTGGTCGACGGGCAGCAGCTCGGCCACGTCCGGGCGATCTTCGCTGTCGGAGACCGCGACGATCTCCGCCGCCTCGCGGTGCTCGGCCGCCAGCTCGGCGGCGGGGGCGATCTCCAGCTCGGTCAGGTCCGCCAGCGAGCGCTGGGTGAACGTGGAGAACTCGCGCAGCGACTCGATCTCGATGTCGAAGAGGTCGACGCGGACCGCGTGGTCGGAGGTGGCGGGATAGACGTCGAGGATGCCGCCGCGGATCGCGAACTGGCCGCGGTCGTCGACCTGGTCGACGCGCTCGTAGCCGGCCGCGACCAGGTCGGCGGACACCTCGTCGAGGTCCAGCAGGTCGCCGACGCGCAGCATGAACGACTTCGGCCGCAGCGACGGATCCGGCACCTTCTCGCTGAGCGCGACCGCGGAGACCACGACGACCGGCGGCTCCGTGTCGTCGGAGGGCTCTGCGAGCAGCGCGTCGAGCGCGGCGACGCGGAGGCCGACGAGGTGCGGCGGGGGCGCGAGGTGCGACTCGTACGCGACGCCGCGGCTCGGGTAGAAGCGCACGGGCCGCGGGGCGAGCCAGTGGCGCAGGTCGGCGGCGAGGTCGCGGGCCTGGCGGTCGTCGGCGGCGACGACCAGCGCGGGGCGCCCGGCCATCGGTCCGTCGAGGCCGTCGAGCAGCGCGCCGACGACGTACGGGCGGTAGGAGGCCGACACGAACGCCCGGCCGCCCTCGCGTGCGAGGCGGGGGCCGTTGGGGTCGTCGGCGAGGTGCGTGAGGAGGGGGCGTAGGGCCATCTGGGCATGCGCAGCGACCGCGCAAGAGGCGCGGCCGGGTGCTCACTTCATAGTAGTCGTGCCGACCCGGCGTCAGCCGGTGCCGAGATAGGCCAGGCCCAACAGCTCCGCGTAGACGTTCGTCCGCAGCACGCCCTCGCCCTCGTCGGCCAGGACGAACCGGCGACCCGAGGGCGAAGTCACGGCAACGAGCGCGTGCTGGGCGCCGTCGGTCCAGACGCCCACGCGGCCGGCCGGCACGGCGGCGCCCTGGCTGCTCATCGCGAGCAGGCGCGGATGCTTGGCGACGATCGCGGCGGGCGTCAGGTACGCGGTGCCACCGGGCGCGGCCAGGCTGTCGGGCAGCTGGTCCAGCACGTTGATCGCCGCGACGTCGGCCGACCACCAGTGACCGGCGGCGGTGGCGGCGAACAACGCGACGAGCGTTCCCGCGTCGCCGACCGCGCAGAGGTCGCCCGTCCCGCCCAGCGACACGGTGAGCGTGCCTCCCCGGCGAGGGACGCGCGCACGGGCGGCGTGGACGACGGGCGGCGCCAGCGTGCCGCCGAACAGGCCCGGCGCGGGGCGACGGACGCAGGAGACCTCGACACGGCGCCCCACGAGGGCGCGGAACACGGCGGCCGAGCGCCGCGTGAAGCGGATGGTCAACCGGCGCCCGGCGAACGCCGCCCGCACGCCGTCGTGGGCGCCGAGCGCCTCCTTGCCCTTGTACGGGGAGGGATGCGCCTCGGAAGCCGTGCCGGTGATCTCGCTCGCCCCCAGACCGAAGAGCAGCCCATCCAGCACGCCCGCCTGCTCGAGCACGTTCGTGCGCAGCATCCCGGCGCCGAGGTCCTCGACCACGAGGCGGCGTCCGGCGGCGCTCGTCGTCGCGGCGACGGCGTGGGCCGCCCCATCGGTCCAGTAGCCGAGCTGCCCGGACGGCACTGAGGCGGTCTGGCCCCCGAGCGCGACGACGTTGCCGCCCACCACCGAGGCGGCCGGCACGTAGGCCTTGCTCGACCGGGCGCGCCCGAGGAGGTCGGACAGTGGCAGGGCGCGCACGACCTCGTCGACCCACGACGCTCCCGCCGGATCCAGCGCCGCGCGCGCCACGATCGGCGGCCACAGCTCCTCGCCGTCGAGGCGCCACACGTCGCACTCATCGACCGGGGCCACCCGGTCGAGCTGGACACGCAGGACGCCTCCCGTGGCGACCTTCCCACTGCCGGAGGGCGTCACGTCGTCCCCGCTGCCGACGAACAGCAGGCCGGCCGGGTCCGGATGGGCTGAGCACGACACGCGAAGCACCTGGCCGGCCTTCACCCCGGCGGCGGAGGCTCCGGTGAAGCGGAGCTCCAGCGTGCGACCGGCCGTGAGCGTCGCCTGCACGCCGTCGCCCGGCCCGAACACCCGCGCGCCCCAGGCCGGCGTCGCGGGCACAGCGCTCAGCGCCAGTGCAGTGATCAGCAGGACCAAACGGCGGCGCATGGGGCTGGATCCTACGGGGCGCGGCGGCGCGAGGTGGACAGGTGGCGCGAGCGCTCTTAGCGCCTGCCGCTCAGCGTCACCGCCCGGCTCGTCCCGCCGCCGAAGCGCTCAGCGCGGACCTCGACGCGGACCGTCGCGGCGCCCTTCGGCAGGCCGGCGACCGACACGGTGCGCTTGGCCGGGTTGGCGTGCAGGAGCATCGCCTTGCGCGTGCCGACCCGCACGCGAACCGCGAACCCCTTCACGCGCTCGGGGCCGCCGCGCCAGCGAACGACGAGCGTGCGCCCGGCGCGCCGCGCGGTCAGCGCGCGCGGTCGGGCGTCGGCCGCTGAGCCGGCGCCGGAGCGGGACGCGCCCGCCGCGAGCTGCGCCTTGGCGGTCTGCCCGGCTCGGCGACCCGAGGTGAGGCCGACCACCGCGGCGGTGACCGGCGACGCTGCCGGAACGTCGAGCAGCATGTACCGGTGGCTCGTGCCCGCCACCAGCGTGCGCACCGCGCGCAGGCCGCCGGCCTCCAACGCGACGCGCCAGCCGCCCGCGGGGGCCGGGGTCGCAGCGGCCCACGCGAGCGTCACAGAGCGGCCCTTGCGCGTGAGCGTGACGCCCCGCGGGCGGGCCGGCGTGGTGGTCCGCGGCGCCGTGAACCGCGCGGCGACCGTCGGCGGGCGGCCGAGCCCGCCGGTCAGGATCGTCGCCGTCACGACGCGCCGCTCGCCGTGGCCCTCCTCGGGGACGAACGCGGTCGATCCGCTCGACTTGGTGGTGCTGACGACCTCCGAGCCCGCGCCGTCGAGGGCGGCGGCCTCGCCGAGCGTCAGCTGCTGGCCCTTCTGCAGGCGCGGTGTGACGGTCCAGCGCAGCGTGCGCTTGGCGCCCGGGCCGCTGATCGTCGCGCGCACGCGCTGCGGGCCGGCGTCCTCGGCGTGCTCGACCTTGGCGATCGCCGCCGACCCCGCCGCGGCCACGACCAGGTACTTGCCCTTGGCCGGTGCCTTGACGACGATCTGCGTCGTCGCGTTGTCGGCGTCCTGGATCACCATGGCCTTCTTGGTGAGTTGCTCGGCGGTGGCGTCGACCACCGTCTGCCCCTTGGCGTCGACCAGCCGCACCTTCGGTGGCGCCCCGCGCCCGTGCACCGCCACGTTGACCGAGCGCAGGCCCGCAGGGAGCGTGAGCGCCGGGGCTGAGACGGCTGCGGCGCGGACCTCGAAGCCGTCCGGGATCCCCTCGGGCCGCGCCTCGCTGTAGGGGCCGAGGTCGCAGCCCCGGAAGATCGTCGTCTTCCCGTTCCACAGGTAGCCGATGCCGCCGCCGACGTCGATCACCGGAATCGTGCCGCAGGCCGCGATGCCCTTCGTCGACAGCACGGCGTGAGCCTCGGCGAGCTTGATCTTGTCGCCCAGGAACTTGATGCCCACCTCGGCGTTGCCGGTGAGGTTGGCCTTGTCGAAGGTGAACCAGCCGCCGATGTCGGCGTCGAAGTAGCCCAGGCCGACCTGGCGGCTGATGCCGCCCCGCGCCTCGAAGAACCCGTTGGTCGCGAACCGGAAGACGCCCTTGGTCAGCTCGATCTCGTCGAGCATCTTGGTGTTGCCGGCGATCTGGAAGACCGCGAACGGGTACTTGGTCGACGGGAACGTCAGGCGCACGTCGCCGTCCACGGAGAAGATCTGCGTGCCCGCGATCTTCGGCCCGGCGCTGAGGCCGATGCCGCCCTGGAGGTCGAGCGGGTCGACCCCGACGCCCGCGCGGATGCGCTGCAGGTAGATGCCCTCGCCGAGGTTGATGCCTAGGCCGTCGACCGCGCCGTAGATCGACTTGAACCTGCCGTTGGCGATGACGATCTCGGCCTCGATCGAGAACTCCTTGCCCTTGATGCCGGGCAGCCCGAGCTCCGCGTGGCCGGTCCACTGCTGGTCGGCGCGGTCGTACTCCACCGAGAGGTTCGCGAGCTTCAGGTAGTCCGACAGCAGGCCGGTCTGCACCTCGATCTTGAGGTGGTCGAGGATGATCCCGTCGGTCTGGGTCGAGCGCAGCGTCACGTCGCCGCCGACGCCGGGCATCTGGGGCGGCAGGTGGACCGACATGGCGACCGTGGCCTCCCCGTCGGCGGGAAAGCGGACCTCCGCCTCGTCGGCGAGCTTGAGGCTGAACAACGCCGCGCCGCCGGAGGGGTGCAGGATGATGCCGTCCTCGTCCTTGGAGGTGGTCGCCGGGAGGGTCAGGTCGAGCGGCCCGTCGTTGAGCACCAACTTGACGCCGCTGCCCTCCGCGCCGACCGCGATCGGGCCGTTGGACTTCAGCGTGCCGTCGTAGGGATCGAAGACGATCCGCGCACCCTGGCCTGCGTCGCTGAACGCGCTCTGCGCGGCGACGCAGTCGCCGGCGCAATCGGCGAACGCCCGCCGCGGCGCGCTGCCCTTGGTGCCCTTGCGCAGTCGCAGGCCGTTGAGTCCGACGTCGCCGCGGGCGATCCACAACGGACCGGAGCTGGGCCGGTCGACCTTCGTCCAGCACGCCGACACGCGAGCCGGACCGTAGCTCACGCTGCGGAACTGCTCACGTCCGACGCAGTTGGCCGCGATCTCAGCCGAGCCGCGGACGAAGATCGTCTTGGCCACGACCGTGCGGTTGCCGAACACGTCGCTCGCGCGGACGCGGACGACGTGGTCGCCCGACGTCGTGAACGTCGCGGTCGCCTTCGGGATCGCGCCGGTGCCGGTCTCGAACACGCCGTCGCCGTCGAGGTCCCAGGCGAACGTCAGCGACGGGTCCTCGTTGCGGCCGGTCGAGCCGGTCGCGTCCAGCGCGGCGCTGACCGAGCTCTTGTTCAACGTCACCGACTCGGGCGCGTTGAGGACGACCGAGGGCGCCTGATCGGTCGCCGGCGCGACGTCGACGCCCAGCGGCGCCGAGGTCGAGCTGCCGCCGGCGCCGTCGTCGAGACGCACGCGGACCTCGCGGTGCCCGGGCCCGTCGTAGGCCGTCGTGACGGTGGCCTGGCGGCCGGTGTCGGTCTCGAACGTGCCGTCGCCATCCAGGTCCCAGGCGAAGTGCGCCGGCCCGACGCGGACGCTGGAGCGCGCCGCGGTGTACGTCACGTTGCGCTTGGCGTACACCTTGCCTTGGGTGAGCAGCGCGATCCGCGCGGCGGTCGGGCCGGTGCCGGGGCCGCCGTCGCCGGCCAGGACCTGGAAGGTCTCCGTCTTGGTCCCGGGCACGTCCTCGTCGTCGGTGACGGTCAGCTCGAGCGTCCATTCACCGGCGTCGCCGTCGGAGAAGGTGTGGGAGAACGGCTGGCAGTTGTCGGCCACCGGGCAGGTGATGACCGTCGTGCCATGGCGCAGCGTCCACGTCCGCGTCTTGATGATGTGGTGGTCGTCGGTCGAGGTGTCGGTCCAGGCGACCGTCGCCCCTGCGGGACCGAGGGTGAACGGCGCCGGGGCGTCGGCGGTGAAGGCCGCCACGGGCGGCGGGTCGGCCGGCGCGACGTCGACCACGGCGACGGAGTAGTTGCCGCCCGGCTGGCGGATGAACACGGTCGCCGGCGTCCGGGCGTTGTAGGTCTGCGTGCGCGTCGGCGACGTCTCCTGCGCCGAGCTGTCGAACAGGCCATCGCCGTCGAGATCGAACCGGTAGATGCTCCCGCCGAGGTTGGGCGAGGCGGTCAGCGTGACCGGCTCGTCGCGCTGGGGCGCGGACGGGGTGAGCGTCAGGGCGGCGTTGAACGCAGCGCCGTCCAGGAACGGGGCGTTGGCGAGTTGGAGGACCGTGCCGGGCGCGCCGGCGATCGTGCACGCCGAGAACTTGGTGCCGTAGTCCTGGCCGTTGTAGTCGGGCGCGTAGTCAGGGTCGCCCTCGCCGACGGGCAGCGTGGTGGGCGACCAGCCGAAGGTGGTGCGGTTGCCGGTGCCGTTGTTCGCGAAGACGCCCAAGACCCGGTCGAGGGCGACCTTGACGGTCGGGCGGCCCTGACCGTCCCGGGTCACGGGGAGCGAGAGCGTGACCCGGTCGCCGCCATCGCCCCAGGCGGTGGTCCCGCCCGGGAGGACCGTGCTGCCGTCGCGGGGGAAGCACTGCGGCTCGGCGGTGCTCGTGATCCCCTGCAGCCCGGTCTGCATCGTCACGGTCACGTGGTCGGCGCCGGGAGAGCCGCTGGTCTTCAGCAGGGCGAACGGTGTCGGTCCGACGCCCGAGGGGTGGAAGTACGTCGCCGAGTCCAACGCGCCGGCGGGCGCGAACGTCAGCGTGAGGTCGGCGGGGTTGAACGTCGGCTGCGTTCCCGTCGTCGTGGGTGCATCGGCCGAGAGGTCGGTGGCGTAGCGGTTGGCGATGAACTGGTCGACGTCGGCCTGCACGAGATCGGACTCTCCCGTGGCCATCTCGTGGCGGTCGGCCATCCGCTGGCTGCGCGGGACCTCGCCGTTGGGAACCTCGCGGTCGTCGCCCTTGGCGGAGTCCAGGACGAACCCCCACGCCTGGACGTTGCCGCCGACGATGCCGCGGCAGGCGTTGTCGATCGGAGCGCGGCTGCCGTCGGGCGGGCCGGCCGCGTCGGGGAGGTAGTCATAGACCGCGGACTGGCTGCCGCCGGCCGAGGCCGCCGGCGTCCAGAACGTCGTCATGATCGGCTGGTAGCGGGCGATCGTCCCGAACCAGGCGTCGAAGTCCAGCGACAGCGACACCGCGCGGCTGCTCGCACGCGGTGTGACCCCGACCAAGCCGCCGGAGGCCACCTGCGTCGCGGCGCCGGTGACGGTGTCGGGCACGAGGCACGTGTCGTGTTCGCGATCGACAGACGGCACCGTCGCGCCCGGCGTCAGCTTCAGCACGCGGTACGACACCGGGGTCGGTCCGTAGATCGCCACCATTGCGTCGGCCTTGCCGTCGCGGTCGAAGTCCAGCGTGGTGTTCGTCGCCCACGTACCCGGGGTGTCGGCCGGCGTAGTGGGCGTGACGACCGTCAGCGTCTCGTTGCCGGCGGCCGGGGCCACGTAGCGGTGCGCGATCAGGTCGGGGCCGGGGAATCGTCCCTGCACGACGACCGACGCCGCCTGCGCCGGCGTCACGACGAGCGCTCCCGCGAGCGTCGTGAACGAGAGCGCCAGGAGCGCTCGAAACCATGCCATCGATGACCTTCCCTGCCGTGCTGGACCGGACGAGCCGCGCCAGCCTACGGTCGGGGGCAGAGCGCCGTGGTGCGGCCAGCCGTACCTTGCGGCCCCGGGCGGACGAACGTTGCGCGGTCAGCCGAGCGGGTCGCGGCCGTCGACGATGCGCTCCACCGCGTCGGCCGCGCGATCCACAAGGTCGGCCACCTCGGCCGCCGGCTGGCGCCATCGGCCCAGCACGTAGGCCGCGACGACGTCGGGGTCGGTCGAGTCGGGACGGCTGACGCCGACCCGCACGCGGGCGAACTCCGGCGAGCCGAAGCCGGCCTTCAGCGACTTGAGGCCGTTGTGGCCGGCGAGCCCGCCGCCGAGGCGGGTGCGGACGTCGCCGAACTTCAGGTCGATCTCGTCGTGCACGGCGACGACGTGGTCGAGGTCGACCTTCAGCGCCCCGCGCGCCGGGCCGGCGGAGCGGCCCGACTCGTTCATGTAGGTCTGGGGCAGCAGGACGCCGACGCGGGGACCGGGGCCGGCGATCCTGCCGTCGGCGTAGAGCCCGGCGAACGTCTTCTTCGGCTTGCCCAGCCCCCAGCGCTCGATGAGCGCCTCGGCGACCTGGAAGCCCACGTTGTGCGGCGTGCGCGCGTACTGCGTGCCGGGATTGCCGAGCCCGACGACCAGCCAGTCGACGGGCGCAGCGCGGCCCGGGAGCCGCATCGGCTCAGCGAGCGCCGAGGACTACTCGGCGCTGTCGTCGGCGGGCGCCTGGGCGGCGTCCGCGTCGCCGGCCGCGGCCGCGGCCTTGGCCGTGTCGCCGACGCGCTCGGTCTCGGTCTCGACCGAGTCGTCGCTCTCGGTCGACACGCTCGGCGGCGTGATCGAGGCGAGGACGGTGGCGTCCGGATCGTCGAGGAGCGTGATGCCCGCCGGCGCGTCGATGTCCGCGAGCTGGATCGTGGCGTTCATCTCCATCTTGGAGACGTCGACCTCGATGTACTCGGGGATGTCGTTCGGGAGCGCCTCGATCGTCAGCTCGCGCGTGACGTGCTCGAGGATGCCGCCCTCGATGATGCCGGGGGCCTGCGCGTCGCCGACCAGGTGGACCGGGACGGTCGCCTCGATCGCGACGGTGAGGTCCACGCGGAGGAGATCGATGTGCATGATCTCACCGCGGACGGGGTGGCGCTGGGAGTCCTTGAGGACGGCCGGCGTGCCGGCGCCTCCGTCGATGCTCAGCTCGAGCACCGCGCCCTTGCCGGCCAGCGCGTGGCGCAGGGTGCGCTCCGCGACGGCGAACGCGACGGGCCCTTCGGCGCCACCGTAGAGGACCCCGGGGACCTGGCCGGAACGGCGCAGGCGACGGGTCTCGCGGGAGTGGGCGGCCTTGCGGGCGTGGACTTCGAGCTGGGTGGTCTGGTCGGCCATGAGCGGCGGCCGATGGTAGCGAAGCGGGCGCGGAAACCGCGCCTCCCCGCTACTGCCCGGCGCCGCCCCATTGCTTCGTGCCCTTGTAGATCCGCTGGATGTCGGAGAACGCCGGCTTCTTGACGCCCGTCATCGTGATCAGGCCCTTCTGGTGGATGGGCGAGAACGGCCAGGGGTTGCCGCCCTCCCAGTTGGGCCGCACCGCGAACTCCTCGAGCGTCCACCACAGCGCGCCCGACAGCCACGGCTTCGACGCGTACACGCCGTAGTGGTAGTTCACGAAGTCCTGCTGGAACTGGTAGGTCCCGCGTTCCTCGACCGGGCCGTCGCGGTTGGCCTCCGCGCCGGTCTCGGTGATGACGATGGCCTTCTTGGGATAGCACTGGCGGACGCTGTCGAGGTAGTCGCTCAGCAGCGAGCGATCGGCGATCTGGCCGTTGGGACCCGAGTACCACCCGAAGTACTCGTTGATGCCGAGGACGTCCAGCGGCCCGTACTCGGGCTGGCAGCCCGCCGACGGGTAGCCGGCGACCGCGAGGCCGACCGGGCGCGTCGGATCCAGGGCCTTGGCCTGCTTGACCGCGCGCTGGATGTAGTAGCCCTGCACCGGTCCCGGGCGCGCGCTCAGCTCGTTGCCGGCCGACCACACGATGATCGACGGGTGGTTGATGTTCGTCTGGACCGCGGTCGACAGCTCCTTGGCCGCCAGCTGACGGACGAGGGTCTGCTTGAGGTACTTGGTCTTGACGGAGTAGACGGGGACCTCGGTCCACGCCAGCATCCCGAGCTCGTCCAGCCGCTCGTAGTAGTACGGGTGCAGCGGGTAGTGGCTGCGCAGGAGCGTGCCGCCCGCCTCCCGCGCCCACTGGATCTGCTGCTCGCGCTGGGCGTCGTCGATCGCGAAGCCCTTGTCGAGCGAGTCCTCGTGCGTGCCGAAGCCGCGGAAGTTCAGCGGCTTGCCGTTGAGCATCAAGTGCCCGTCGACGACCTTGATCGAGCGGATGCCCGTGCGCTCGTAGTAGCTCTGCAGCGTCTTCTTGCCGTCGCTGGCGGTCAGCGACGTGTTGTAGAGGTACGGGCTCGTCGGCGACCACGTCTTGGGGTTCTTGACCGCGATCCGCTTGGTGAACGTCGCGAACTTCTTGGCGCCGACCGAGGCGGTTCCGAGCGTGATCCTGCGGGCGCCGAGGCGCGCGGTGACCTTCACCCGCTGGGCCTTGTCGCCGTAGTTGCGGACCGTCGCCTTGTAGGTCACGTGCGCGTCGCAGGTGGCGCACGGCAGGTCCGGCAGCACCGCGACCGTGTTGAAGTCGATGCGGTCGATCTTGCGCAGGTAGACCTCGCGCAGCAGGCCGCCGTAGTTCCACCAGCCGCCGGTCGGCACGCCGGTCGCCGACAGCCCCGAGGGCGGGAAGTCGGTCGGGAAGCGCCGGTCGTCGACCCGCACGGCGAGCAGGTTCGTGCCGCCGCGCTTGAGCACGCTGGCCGGCAGGCGGATCTCGAACGGCAGGTACGCGCCGGTGTTCTTGCCGACGAGCCGACCGTTGAGGTAGATCCTGGCCCGGTAGTTGACCGACTCGAAGCGCACCACCCACGACAGGCGCTTGGCGCTCGAGGGCAGGTGGAAGCTCTTGCGGTACCAGCCCACGCCGCCGGCGAACGACGCGTCGCTGTAGTCCTTGGCGTTCCAGGCGTTCGGGACGGTGACCGCCTTCCAGCTCGCCGTCGAGGCGTTGGCCGCGAACTCGCTGACCGTGCCGGTGCCGCCCGGGTCGGCCCGGTACCACCACTGACCGCCCATGAGGTAGCGGCTGGAGGCACCCGTCTTGTAGAGGGTCTTCTGGGCGAGGCCGTCGCTCTGCGCGGCGGCGACGGCGGGCAGCGCGAACGCCGCGAGGAGGGACAGGAGAAGGCAGCGTCGGAGCATCTCGGGGAGGGGGAACACGAGGGGCTGGAGCGCGATGCGGTCCGAGGCGGTGAGACGTCCTGCGATCAGCAGGATCCCTCGTTGTCGGCCAGCGGCGCGGTGAGGCGCAGGAGGCTAACGGAGCGTCCGGTCAGTGGACTTCCCCGGCGCTGCACCCGAACGCACTGGACGACCGGGATGCCGTCGACGCCGCGCACCCAGACGACCCGGCTCCACCCCTCGCTCGTCCCCAGCGAGTAGGACGTCCCGGAGTCCAGCCGCGCGATCTTGACCGTGCCCGTCCCGCTCACGCGCGGCACGAACGCGCGGACCTTCGCGGTGCACGCGGCATCGCAGGCGCGCAGGCGCGACAGGACGCCCGCGGCGTCCCCGGCGGCCTCGTGCTGCACGAGCGCGAAGATCGCGTCGCGCTCCCGGTTCTCGGTCGTCAGGAAGCGCGCGGCGACCAGCGAGATCGCCAGGAACGCGACGGCGAGCGGGACGGCGATGGTGAGCAGACGGCGACGGCGGGCGAGCACTCTCGCCGGGGAGCCTACGCCGCCCCGTGGAAGTCGTCGCCGTTGAGCTCCAGGAACCGCCGGACCGAGCGCTCCTGCGCCTCGAGGCGGTCGGCCATGTGGCGGGCGTGCTCGGCGGCGCGGACCAGGAAGTCCTGCAGGCACGCCTCGGGGTCGTCGGGCAGCGGGTAGACGTGCGCGACATCCTGCTGCGCGCAGGCGATCCCCATCGGCGGCCGCCCCTCGGCCAGCGTCCGGGCGCCGCAGACCGGCACCACCACGAGGTGGCGCTCGGGCGCGACGAGCGCGATCGGCATCAGCCGGTGGGCCGGCAGCGGCACGTCCAGGTCGACCGAGCGCACGATCCCGACCGACGACTCGGCGACGTCGCGCAGCGGTCCCTCCCAGATCGCCAGGACCGTGTCGGCCATCTGGAGCGCGTCGCGCAGCGTGCGCGCCTGCGCCGCGTAGGCCTCCTCGGCCTCGGCGCGCGTGCGGCTCTCGCCCAGGTCGAGGTCGCACGGCACCCGCAGCAGGTCGCGGACGCCGAGGCGCTCGCCCTCGCCGTGGCCGCCGTTGGCGACGTACGTCTGGATCGTCCCGAGATCGCGGCGGCCATGGAAGACCACGGTCAGCTGCTCGGCGACCGAGAGGCCGTGGACCTTCAGCGCGACCGCGGCGGCCGCCTCGGGGTTCAGCAGCGCGCGCCGCAGCAGCTCGTCGGCGAGGCCTTCGCCGGGCCGCTCGTCCTGCCGGTCGTCGTGCTGCTCGTCCATCGTGCTCCTTCTGAGGCTACGCCCCTGATGGTGACGCGAGGTGTACACGATTTCATCGGACAAGTGGGCGGGTTCTGCACTGACAATCGGGCAGGTGGGGCCCGGGCGTCCCGCCGCGGGCTTCGGGTACGTTCGGAGGATGAAGCTCGTGTACAAGCCGTTCGGCATCGTGCTCGGCCTGCTCGCCGGCCTCCTGTCCAAGAAGCTGTTCGACGCGGTCTGGGGGATCTTCGACCAGGAGGAGCCGCCCAAGCCCACGACGCGGGACGCCGACTGGAGCAAGGTCCTGGCCGCCGCGGCGGTGCAGGGCGTCACGTTCAAGGTCACGCGCGCCGCCGTCGACCGCGCCGGCGCCAAGGGCTGGGACCACCTGTTCGGCGTGTGGCCCGGTGACAAGAAGCAGGAGAAGTCGCAGGCCGCGGAGGTCGCCCGCTAGGGGTGGCGTAGGCGGCCGGCCGAGGCCCAGGCCCACGACGGCCAGCCGTCGCCGCCGGAGGTGGGTCCCCAGTCGCGATAGCGACACCGTCTCCTACGGGTGGCGCGCGGCCCGCACGACGAAGCCGCGCTCGCGCAGGTCTTCGAGGGCATGCTCGAACGCGCCGAAGTCGCGGGCGAGCAGCAGGTCGATCGGGCGCCCGTGGCGACCCGTGGAGCGGACCCAGCGGCGCAGCATCCCGTCGCCGGCGCGCTCGGCGGCCTCCGCGGTCAGCGTCAGGAGGATCGGCAGCTGCGGCTTGTGGTCGAGGTCGCCGCCGAGGACGGCGAGCGGGTCGGCGTCGAGCGCGGTCAGCAGCTCGTCGTCGGTCAGCCCGAGCCGGTCCTGCAGGAGGGCGGCGGCGGTCGAGGTCAGAAGAGCTGGTTCTCGCCGCCCGCAGCGGAGATGCCGGACCGGCTGCGAGCCATCAGAAGAGTTGGTTCTCTCCGCCGAATACCTCGGACACCGAGTCGTCGGTGAAGATGCGGCGGATCGAGTCGGTGAGCAGGTCTGCGCACGACAGGACCTGGATGTTGTCCGGGGCGCCGGGGCGCAGCGGGATCGTGTCGGTCACGACGATCTTCTCGAAGCCCGCGGCCTCGAGGTTCTCATAGGCGTTGCCCGAGAACACCGGGTGCGTCGCGGCGGCGAAGACGCGTGACGCCCCCTCGTCGCGGACGGTGTGCGCGGCCGCCTTCAGCGTGCCGGCGGTGTCGATCATGTCGTCGACGATCACCGCGGTCTTGCCCTTGACGTCGCCGATCACGTAGCCGATCTCGGCGACCTGCTGGGCCGGGCGCTCCTTGTCGAGGATCGCCAGCTCGGCGCCGATCTTGGACGCGAACTTCTTGTTCAACTTCACGCGACCGGCGTCCGGCGCCACGACGACGAGGTCGTTGAGCTGCATGTCGTCGAAGTGCTGCGTGAGCATCATCAGCGCGGTCATGTGGTCGACCGGGATGTTGAAGAAGCCCTGGACCTGGCCGGCGTGGAGGTCCATCGTCAGGACGCGGTCGGCGCCCGCCGCCTCGATCATGCGGGCGACGAGGCGCGCGCTGATCGGCTCGCGCGGCGCGGACTTCTTGTCCTGGCGGCTGTAGCCGTACCACGGCGTGACGGCGATGACGCGGTGGGCCGACGCGCCGATGGCGGCGTCGATCATCACCAGCAGCTCCATCAGCGCGTCGTTGGCGCTGATCCCCGTCTCGGGGTTGCCGCACATCGGCTGGATGAGGAAGACGTCCGCGCCGCGGATCGACTCCTCGTAGCGGCAGTAGACCTCGCCGCTCTTGAAGGTCTTCAGTGTGATCGGGCCGAGGTCGACGCCGAGCTTGGAGCCGATCTTGGCCGCCAGCTCGGGGTTCGAGCGCCCCGAGAAGAGCATCAACCGCTTGTCGTAGTCGATCGGAAGGCTGGTGGCCACCGGCATCGTCCGTGTCGTGCTCACGTCGCTGTCCATCGTAGTCGGCTGCGCCGACGCCTTGAGGGGGCTTTGGATGGTCACCTTCCGGTCCTTTTACTCGCGGTCCGCGTAGCCCTCGATGTTGTGCTGGCGCGCCCGCGCGACGGCGAGCGCGCGGTCCGGCACGTCCGACACGACGACCGACCCAGCGGCAGTGTAGGCACCGTCCCCGACCGACACCGGCGCGACCAGCGTCGTGTCCACGCTCGTGCGGACGTCGGCCCCGATGGTGGTCCGCGACTTCGTCTTGGTCTTGCCGTTGTAGTTCGCCGTGATGGTCGCGGCGCCGAGGTTGGTGTTCGGCCCGACGTCGGCGTCGCCGATGTAGGAGAGGTGCGGGACCTTGGTCCCCTCCCCCACGTCGGAGTTCTTGATCTCGACGAACGTGCCGGCCTTGGACTTCTCGCGCAGCAGCGTGCCGGGGCGCAGGTAGGCGAACGGGCCGACCGAGGCGCCTGCGCGCAATTCGGCCTCCTGGACGTAGGAGTGGCGGACCGTCGTGGCGTCGCCGAGCGTCGAGTCGATGATGGTGGTGTTGGGGCCGACGTGCGCGCCGGCGCCGACGGTCGTCGCGCCGCGCAGATACGTCGACGGCTCGATCACCGTGTCCTGGCCGATCACGATCCCGGCGTCGATGAGCGTCGAGCCGGGGTCGACGATCGTCACGCCGGCGCGCATGTGGTCCTCGAGGATGCGGCGCTGGGCGAGCGCGCGGACGTCGGCGAGGGCGACGCGGTCGTTGATGCCGTGGACCAGGCCGGGGTCGTCGACGACGTGCGCGGCGACGATCGCGCCCTGGTCGCGCAGGAGGGTGAGCACCTCGGGCAGGTAGCGCTCGCCCTGCGCGTTGTCGGTCCCGACACGCGGGAGGGCCTCGGCCAGCGCGGCGTGATCGAAGCAGAAGATCCCGGTGTTGATCTCGTGGATGAGGAGCTCCTCGGCCGTGGCGTCGCCGTCGGCCTTGGTCTCGACGACGCGCTCGACGTGGCCGACGGCGTCGCGGACGACGCGCCCGTACCCCGTCGCGTCGTCGAGGATCGTGGTCGCCATCGTGGCTGCGGCGCCCGACGTGGCGTGCGCGGCGACGAGCTCCTCGAGGGCCCCCGCGGAGACCAGCGGGACGTCGCCGCTGAGGACGACGACCGGCAGGCCCGGCGCGACGTCGGGAAGCGCGGCGAGCACCGCGCCGCCCGTGCCGTCGGGCACCGGCTGGACGGCCGTGCGCGTGCCCTCGGGCAGCGCCGGCGCCAGATCGACGTCCGGCGAGCCGACGACCACGACGCGCTCGGCGCCGGCCTCGATCGCCGCGAGCACCGGCCAGGCGACCATCGGCCGCCCACACAGCTCATGCAGCACCTTCGGCAGCGCGGACCGCATCCGCGTGCCCTGTCCGGCGGCCATGACGACAGCGCTGAAGGAGGTCACGGGGCGGAAGGCTAGAGGCGGGCGGCGAATCTGGTTTCGTGGTAGGGCAGAATGTGGTCGCGGGACCTAGACCTTGGGGAGTGGTGTAAGGGCAGCACGGGCCGCTTTGGCCGGCCAAGTCGGGGTTCAAATCCCTGCTCCCCAGTTCCGTCCGGACACGAACGTATGTTCGTCTCATGGCGCGCAGGGTGCGGTTCACCGAGGAGGAGGCATGTGCGGCGGTCGCGGCGTCGCTGTCCTACAGCGAGGCGCTGCGGCGCCTCGGTCTGCGAGCCGCGGGTGGCAACCACGCGACGTTGAAGAAGTACGTCGCGCAGTGGCAGATCTCGACGGACCACTTCGACCCGTACGCGACGCAGCGCGTCCGGCTCGCCGAGTCCACCCGCCGTCAGCCCATCGAGCAGATCCTCGTCCAGCACTCGACCTACAGCCGCGGACACCTCAAGGAGCGGCTGTACCGCGAGGGGCTGAAGACCCGGGTCTGCGAGCTGTGCGGCCAGGACGAGGAGTGGCGTGGCGGGCACATGTCGCTGATCCTGGACCACATCAATGGCATCGGCGACGACAACCGGCTCGAGAACCTCCGCATCGTCTGCCCCAACTGCGCCGCGACGTTCGACACCCATTGCGGACGGCAAAACCAGTGGGAGCGCGCGTGCGTGCGCTGCGGGGAGGCCTATCGGCCGAGGAGCACGGCGCAACGGCATTGCTCGAAGGAGTGCGGTCTGCGCGCGTCGTCAGGCCACGGCCCGCGGCCGAGCATCCGCAAGGTGGCTCGCCCGCCCCACGCGCGCCTCGTCCGCGAGGTCCACGCGATGGGGTGGTCGGCCGTGGGTCGGCGGTATGGCGTGAGCGACAACGCCGTCCGCAAATGGGTGGCGCAGTACGAGCGGGAGGCAGAGACGGAGGGCGATGCCGCCGCGTAAGCGGCAGGTACGTCAGCGGCGCCGCGGAGCCAGCAGCGTGATGGAGCGCGAGGGCGTGGAGGCCGTGCCCTTCGCTGCGACGAAGCTCAGGCGCGCCTTCAGCGATGCGCGGCGACGGAGCAGCTTCTGCCCTTGGCGCGTCAGCATCACCGTCACGGTCCGGGTTCCCTTGAGCTTGCACGTGGCGTCGCCGAGCGTCGTCTTGCCCAGCTTCAACCGCAAGCGGCCCGCACACGCCGTCGCGCCGACGCAGGTGAGCTTGAGCCGCACCGCGCCGGCGACCGAGGCTCGCACGCGCTGGGGCGTGCGGAACGTCAGCTTGGCCGCCGCGGCCGGCTTCACCGCCGCCGGCCGGACCGGTGCGGGATCGAGGTCGCGCTCGCAGGCGGTCAGATGGTCGCCCTGGTCGTGGCCGACCGTGTCGACGCCGTCCCCGCAGTCGATGATGTCGACGGCTCCCTGCTTGGCCTTCACCGTGTCGGCGCCGGCGCCCGCGCGGACGCCGTTGCCGGGCGCGCCCGGGAAGCCCGCGATGAGCGTGATTGCGTCGTCGCCCTCACCTCCATCGAGCGTCGCGCCGCGCGACGCCCCGACCATGGTGTCGTTCCCCGCGTCGCCGAAGAACGCGGCCGCGCCGCCCGCGCAATCGGACGAGCATTCGCCGAGCTCGTCGTCGCCGTCACCGCCATGGACGACCGCACCGCCGCCGGTGGCCGTCAGCCGGTCGGAACCTGGACCGCCATCGACCTGCGGCGGCCCGATGTAGGACGCGCCGTCGATCGTGTCGTTGCCGTCCCCTCCCGTGCCCTGCTGCACGAAGATCAGGCGATCGTCACCCGGGCCGCCGTCGGCGGCGAGCGACGACTGGATGCTGTCGTTGCCCGCTCCACCGCGGGCGTCGGCGCCCACTCGAGCCGGTCGTCGCCGTCGCCTCCGATCAGCGTGCCGACGTGCTGCAACTCGGTCCCTGTGACGTGGTCGGCGCCCGCGCCGCCGTCGGCCGTCCCGCCCTCGCCCACGATGAGGATGTCGCGCCCATCGCCGCCGTGCAGCACGTCCGGCTGGCCGGGCGTGCCCTGCGCGAAGACGGACACGGTCACGCCGGCCGCGACGTCGAGCGTCATCGGCCTTGGAACCTCGCCGGTCGGCGTGGCGAGCACGAACGGTGCCCAGCGCAGGGCGAGAGACGTCAGCGAGCAGTGCGCGGTCGTGGCGGTGTCCTGCGCGCACGGTGTGCCCACGACGAGCCCGACGGCCGTCGGGGCGGAGACGATCAGATCCGTCGCGCTCTGGGTCAGCGAGACGTGCGGCGCCTCCGCCGCGTCCGCGGTGTACGTCAGCAGCGTCCCGCCGGTCGGCAGCTCGTGCGAGGCCGGCGCGGTCGCCGGCTCCAACCGGCTGGCGGCCTGCGCCGACCCGGCCGCGGAGAGCGCCAGCGCGCATGCAGCGACGAGAGCGGTGAGAGACCGAGAGCGAAGAGGCACGCGCGCACCTTAGGGATCAGCCCGTCGGCGAGCAAGCTGCCCTGGCTCCACGGCATTCACCCGCCGCCCGGCCTCCGTCGACCGCGGCCCGGGCGCCGACACCGTCCTCTACGGCCGCGTCAGGCCCCGCACCCGTTACTGCGAGCGCGTGCTGAGCGCCTGCAGCCGCGCGCCAGCCGTAGGCCGGCCGCCGCCGCGGTGCCTACTCCCGACCGAGCGCGCCGAGCAGGTCGCGCAGCTCGGGCGGCGCCAGCGGGTCGGCGCGCACCGCGCGAGCATCGGCGAGGGTGGCGAGGCGACGTTCGGCCCGGAGCATGCCCAGCGAGCCGCCGAGCGCGATCGCGGCCCCCGCGACCCGGTCGAACGGTGCGCCGACGAGCGCCAGCAGCTGCGGCTCCGGCCGCGCGAGCGCCACCAGGAACGGCGTCCCGTCCCCCGATGGCGCGCTGCTGAGCAGGACCCCGGCAGCGAGGTCGTCGCAGGCCGCCACCCGGTGCTGGTCCGACAGCCCGGGCACGTCGGGCGCGACCAGCAGCACCGGTCCGTCGCGGCCCTCCAGCGCGGCCGCGAGCTGGTCGGTGCGCTCGAGCTCGAGCGCCCCCGCCGCACCACTCGCCCGCCGCGCCCAGGCGTGCGCCCGCTCGCGCAGCACCCGCTGCAGCTCGTCGTCGACGGCCGGCCCCAGCCGCTCGCGCAGCTCCGGATCGCGCGCGCCCGCCAGGGCGTCGAGCACGACCGCGACCCCCGCGCTCCCCGCCGGCTCAGTCGAACGAGAAATACGTGCCCACCGGCTCCAGGTCGGCGCGCTGGACGAGCGGCACGGCCTCGGCGAGCGCTGCGGCGAACGCCTCGGGGCTGGCGCCGACCAGGCGGATCAGCTCCTCGACAGGGGTCGCCGCGTCCTGCACGCCGTTGGCGTAGTCGGTCGCGTACCCGAGCAGCGCGAACGGGATCCCGGCCTCGCCCGCCAGCACCGTCTCGGGTCCGGCCGTCTGGCTCACCGCCGTCACGCCGCACGCCGCGAGCCCGCGGATCTCGGCCTTCGTGTTGAACCGCGGCCCGTCGACGTGCCCGTAGCAGCCGCCGTCGCGGACGGCCAGCCCGGCGGAGCGCGCGCCCGCCAGCAGCGCCTCGCGCAGCGGCGTGCTGAACGGCGACTCGTAGATCCAGTGCCCGCGCCCGGGGCGCCCCGGCTCGGTGTGCAACGTGCAGATCGAGCCGTCGGGCAGTCGGTTGGCGAGGAAGTGCAGGTCGTCGAACACGACGAGGCTGCCGAGCGGCACCGCGGGATCGACGGCGCCGCACACGGTGACGGCGAGGATCGCGTCGGCGCCACGGTCGCGCAGCGCGGCGATGTTGGCCTGGTGGGTCACCTGGTGCGACAGGCGCCGGTGGCGGGCGAGGTGGCGCGAGACGTGCAGCACGTCCGCGCCGGCGAAGCGTCCCTGGGTGACGGTCGCGGACCCGAACTCGGTCTCGACGTCCTCGCTGACGGCTCCCGCGAGGTCCGGCAGCGCGTACGTGCCCGAGCCGGTGATGATCCCGATCCGCATGGACCGGGATCCTAGATGGGCTGTTCCACGGGTTCGCTGCCGTCGCTGACCGGCCCGGCCGGCCATCGACGGGACCGCCTCGTGGAACAACCCATCCAGAAGGAGACGCTAACGGGCGCTGGAGGGGATCGCCGCGTTGGCGGCGGACGCGTCGTCGGCCGGGGCGCTCTGCGGCGCGGCGGGCTGCGGGTCGGCCGGGGCGCTCTGCGGCGCGGCGGGCTGCGGGTCGGCCGGGGCCGGGGCGGCGACGGGCGCGGGCGTGGGGGCGGCCGCGGGCGGCGGGTCGGCCGGCGGCGCCGGATCGGCCGGAGCCGTCTCGACCGGGGCGGCCGGAGCCGCCGGGGCCGGGTCGGCCGGCGGCGCGGGGTCGCTCGGGGCGGGGTCGGCCGGCGGCGCCGGCTCGGCCGGAGCGGGATCGGCGGGCGGAGCCGAATCGGCCGGCGTCGTCGCCTCCGGCGGGGTCGTCGCGGCGTCGGTCGGAGCGGGCTGCTCGGGCGTCGTGGCCGGACCCTCGGGGGTGGTGGGCGTCGTCGTGTCGGGGGGCACCGGCACGGGCGTGGGTGCCGGCGTGGGCTCGGTGACCGGCTCGTCGGCGGGCGGATCGGCGCGGAAGGCGGAGCCGGCGGCGTCGCGGCCGGAGCTGGTCGTGTTCGGCGTGACGGGCGTGTCGGTGGTGCCGGCGGCCGGCGTGCCGTGGTCGCTCTGCCACGTGTCCGGGACGCCGTCGCCGTCGGTGTCGACGGCGGTGGAGGCGACGCGGGTGCCGCCGGTCGTGCCGGGGCTGGCGGTATCGCCCATGCCGTCGACCGACGAGCTCGGCGCGGATCCCAGGGATCCGGCGTAACCGTCGAGCGTGACGCCGGCGCTGGAGGTCGTGCCGGTGGCCACGGCGTCGGCGCGGGAGGCGGTCGTGCCGGCGCCGTTGATGCTGAGGCCGACGCTCGTGATGCCGTCGCCGGTCCCGAGGCCCGGGACGACGACGGTGCCGTCGGCCTGCAGGACCGACGCGAACAGGCTGCGGCGCTCGGCGTCCTTGCGACGCTCGGTCTGCGTGAGCGGGGCGACCGGCAGCTGCACGCGGCGCGCCAGATCGCCGGCGACGTCGGGCCAGCGGTCGAACTGGAAGACCGAGCCCTTGAGGACCGTCACGCCGGTGCCGATCAGCGACAGCGCGGCCGTCACGCCGGCGGCGGCGAAGAGCTGGTCGTGGGTGCGATGCCTCATGCGGGGAAGCTGGAGAGAAGGGACCGGTCCATCCACTCCTAGGTGTCGGCGGGTGGGGGCCGCGACTCAAGTGGGGTCTGGACCCCATGTCCGCTCGGAATTCCGGGGACTTCAGCGCCCACACCGCCTCCTCATCCTCCACGACCCGAGACTTGGCGCGTAGACGCTCATCCCAACTCGCGCAAACCTCCCGAAGGCTCAGCCCCGGCGCGGCACCCGGCCCCCGCCGGCGCCCTGCTCGGAGGCCGGGCCGCCCCGCGCGGCGATGCCGAGGACGCGCATCGCCTTGAGCCCGAGGCTGAGCTTCTCGCGCCCGTCGGTGGAGCCGACGTCGAGGCCCGACAGCTCGCGCACCCGCTCGAGCCGGTAGCGGATCGTGTGGCGGTGGGTGAACAGTCGCTGCGCGGTCCCGGCGACGTTGCCGTCGGCGTCCAGGAACGCCTCGACGGTCACGACGAGATCGGTCTCGTACTGCTCGTCGTAGGCCACCAGCGGCTCGATCGTCTCGGCGTAGAAGCGCTGGAGCTCCGCCGGGTCCTCGCTCATGGCCGACAGCAGCAGCCGGTAGGCGCCGGTGTCGTCGAAGGCCAGCATCCGGTGGCCCTCCTCGCCCTCGGTGTCGCCCTCGGCGACGTTGGCCGCCAGCAGCGCCTCGTTGGCGGCGCGCGCGAGATCGACGGCGTCGGCTGCGACGCGGCTGCGGCCCAGCGCGAAGGTGTGACCGGTCAGCGACGCCTGCAGCTCGCGCAGCACCGCGTCGGCGGCGCGCTCGCCCGCGGCGGGGTCGGCGCCGGGGACGAGGACGACCACCTCGGCGCCGACGGCGTCGGGGCGGCCGGAGGAGGCGGCGATCGCGCCCGGGGTGGCCGAGCGCCCGCCGCGCTCGGCGACGGTGACGACGCGCTCGCGCCAGCCCTCCTCGGACGGCACGTGCAGTTGGGCGCGGACGACGACGACCGTCGCGCCCTGGGTCAGGTCGAGCCCGAGCTCGCCCGCGCGGGCGAGGACCGTCTCGCGGTCGCTGAGCCGCCGGCCGAGGAGGTCGTGCAGGAACCCGGCGACGGCCTGCTCGGAGGCCCGGGCGGGCGCGCGGACGCGCTGGACCTCGGACGCGATGAGCGTCGTGACCAGGCGCAGCACCACGGGCGACGCGTCGCCCGCCGCGCGGGAGCGCAGCCGCAGCTGGCCGACGGCCTCGTCGGCGACGCGCAGGTCGAGCAGCTCGACACCGTCGGCGTCGTCCAGCAGCGAGCGCTCGTCGGCCGGCGAGCGTGCGGCCACGGCGAGCACCGCGCCGGACCGATCGGTCAGCGCGAGGCTCGCGTCGAGCGCGCGGGCCGCCGCACGGACGACCTCGGGAAGGCCGGCGCCCGACTCGACGGCGTCGGTGATGCCATCCAGGGCGTCGAGGTCGATCCCGGCCGGCGTCCTCGGAGCCGGGCTGGACATGGTGCAGAGTCTACGGCGCGAAAGGTGGAAAAGGCGGCGAAACGCTGGTGTCTGCCGCTCGGGCAGCGCACCCGCGCGGCCCACTACACGCCGATGCTGTCCCAGAACCACACGATCGCGGCGCCGCCGGCGACGCCGACGGCCGCGAACGCGGCCAGCACGTAGAGGCTCAGGACCGCCGCGGCCATGCGCTGCCAGATCCGCGAGTAGGCGGTCCAGGCCGGCACGAGGATGAATGCCACGTACGCCGAGAGGGCGAAGACGCCGCAGCACGCGGCGACGAGGTAGGTGACCGACTGGTTGCTCACGATCGCCCGCCATTGTGCCGCAGGTGGGCGACGACGAGCCCGGCCATGCCGCACAGGCCGACGATCGCGGCGGCCAGGCCGATGCCCCCGACCACGTCGGAGAGGTAGTGCGCGCGGAGGTAGACGCGGGTCGCCCCGACCACCACCGTGAGCACGATGGCGGCGATGACGAGGATCGTCGTGCGGGCCAGGCCGGGGACCGTCCGGCTGAGCACGACCGCGATGGCGATCCACGCCACGGCGTACGCCGCGTGACCCGACGGGTAGCTCTGGCCGGCCGTGTCGACCAGCGGGTTCGAGGGCCGCGGGCGGTCCACGGCCACCTTGGCGATGTGCACGGCCGCCCAGGTGAGGACGAGCCCGCTCGTCAGCGCCGCGGCCTCGATCACGCGCCGGCGGGCCAGGAGCGCGATGACCGCCAGCAGGGTGGCGCCGCCCACCAACGGGAGGCTCCCGAGGTGCGTGAGCGCGCGCGCGACGTCGTCGAGCGTGTCGCTGCGCACCTTGTCGGCCCAGTCGAACGCCGTGCGATCACCGGTGATCAGGTCCTTCTGGTGCAGCGTGATCGCGTCGGCGGCGAACGCGAACGAGCCGACCGCGACGAAGGCCAGCAGCGTCGTCAGCTCGAGCCCGAGCTCGCCGGGCGTGATGCGGTTCCAGAAGAAGCGGCGCGGGCGCCGGCTCCAGCGCCACAGCGGGCGCAGCACGCGGGCCGGCGGGCGCAGCGCGGGGCGCTCGAGCTGCTCGTCGGTCCACGCCGCGGCCTTGTGCCGGTTCTCCTCGACGCGGAAGTACCGGTAGAGCCACACGAGGAGCGTGAGCACGACGATCGTCGTGCCGAGCGCGAGGGTGCCCTGCTCGGCGTAGTGCAGGACGCGGTCGAAGCTCTGCCAGAAGACGTAGCCGAGGACCAGCAGCAGCGTCGCCCACGCGCCCGCGCCGACGACGTCGTAGGGCAGGAAGCGCTTGAGCGGCATGCCCGACGAGCCCGCCAGGAACGGGTTGACCGCGCGCACGACGCCGACGAAGCGCCCGAGGAAGATCGCCTTGCCGCCGTGGCGGTCGAAGAACGCCTCGACCATGTGCAGGCGCTCCTCGTTGATGGACACCTTGGGGCCGTGCTTGACCAGGAACTTCCGCCCGAGGCGACGTCCCGCGTAGAAGCTGGCGAGGTCTCCGAGGACGGCACAGGTCCACACGATCGCGATGAGCGCGACGAGGGAGATCGTCCCCTGGCCCGCCACCACGCCGCCGAAGATGAGGAACGTCTCGCCGGGGGCGATGAGGCCGACGAAGGCGCCGGTCTCGAAGAACGCCATGACGCCCACGACGACGTAGGTCCACTGGCCCAGCGCGTTGCCTGCGTCCTCGACGAGCTTCTTGACGTCGGGGAACTTGACGAGGCCGCTGCCGTAGACGAGCAGTCCGACGACGACGATGACGCCGCCGATGAGCAGCGTCGGCTCCAGCTTGCGCCGGCGTAGGACGAGGAAGGCGGCCAGGAACGCCGCCGCGACCATCGGGCCGATCTTCACGCCGCCAGGACCTCCCCGCCGTGGGGGCCGACGGGCTTGGCCACCTTCGCCCCGGGGAAGTGCGCCTTGGCGGCCTTGCCGGCCTTGACGTCGCGAAACAGGCCGAGCACGGTCGGGCCGCTGCCGCTGACCATCGCGACGTCGGCGCCCGCCTCGCGCACCTGCGCGAGCGTCTGCTCCAGCGCCGGACGCAGCGACAGCGCGGCCGGCTCGAGCTCGTTGACGCACAGCGCGTCGGGCAGGTCGGGCAGGCCGGCGCGCACGTCGCGCAGCGCGGCGTCCAGCCCGGCGGCGTCGCGCGCCAGGCCGAGGCGGTCGGCCTCGCGGAAGACGTCGGCGGTCAGCAGCGGTCCTTCGGCCGGCACGACGAGCACCGCGTAGCGCGCGACGCCCGGCACGCGCTCGATCTGCTCGCCCGCGCCGGTGGCCAGCACGCGGCCGGGCCGGACCTGGGCGGGGACGTCGGCGCCGAGCGCGGTGGCGATCTCGTGCAGCAGCTCGCGGTCCTCGATGCCGGAGGCGCGCGCGAGCAGGCGCAGCGCGGCGCCGGCGTCGGCCGAGCCGCCCGCCATGCCCGCCGCGATCGGGATCCGCTTGTCGATGCTGATCCGCACGGCCTCCCCACTCCAGCCGGTCGCCGCGCGGAACCGCTCCATCGCCGCGGTCACGAGGTTGTCGCCGTCCACGCCGGGGCAGTCGACCTCGTCGCGGCCGTCGCCGGCCTCGAGCCGCAGGCGGTCGGCGAGCGTCACCGACTGCATGACCGAGACGAGCTCGTGGCGGCCGTCCGCGCGCGTCGGCCCGAGGTAGAGGCAGACGTTGATCTTCCCGGGCGCCCGGGTCTCGAGCCTCACGCGGGGCGCACCTGCTCCCACAGCGCGCGGAACTGCTCGGGCGTCAGCCGCTCGGCGCGCGCGTCCTGCGGCTCCCCGATGGCGGCCAGGCCGGCGCGCACGCGGTCACGCAGGGCCTCGTCGCCGGTGTGGAGTTGCAGCCCCTTGGACGCGCCGTCGCGACCACGCTGCTCCTTCGCCGCGAGCTCCAGCGACCGTGCCAGGGCCTTGCGCCGGTGCGCGAACGCGCCCTGCACGAGCGCGCGCAGGCCGGGCTCGGGCGCCGCGCGCGTGCGGTGCAGCACGACGAGCACCGAGTCGACGTTCGGGACGGGGTGGAAGACGGTGCGCGAGATCTGACGGTGGACGCGCACGTCGCAGGCCAGCTGCGCCAGCACGCTCGGCACGCCGTAGGCCGACGTGCCGGCCGACGCGGCGAAGCGCTCGCCGACCTCCTTCTGCACCATCGCGACCCAGAGCGTGACCGAGGGCAGCTCGAACACCGTGCGCAGGATGGCGGTCGCGGCGATCCCATAGGGCAGGTTGGCGACGACCTTGGTCGGCGGCGGGTCCAGCGCGGCGAGGTCGAGGTGCAGCGCGTCGGCGAGGTGCAGCGTGGTGTTCGGGTGCGGCGCGAGCGCCTCGCGCAGCGCCGGCTCGAGCGAGCGGTCCAGCTCGACGACGTGCGTGTGCGCGGTGCGCTGCGCCAGGTGCTCCGACAGCACGCCCAGGCCACCGCCGATCTCCAGCGCGACGTCCTGGTCGGTCAGCTCCGCGGCGCGCTCGATGACGCCGAGGATGTTGGAGTCGATCAGGAAGTTCTGGCCGAGGTCGCGCTTCGGGCGCACCGCGAAGGCGCGCATCCGGCGCAGGCTGGGCTGCGACGGCAGGTCGGGGGGCGGCTGCTCGGTCACCACTTCAGCAGCTGGGCCGCGTTGCGCTCCACGATCGTCTCGAACGCCGCGTAGTCCTGACCGCGCTGCTCGGCGACGAAGCGTGCCGTCTCGGTGACGTAGGCCGGTTGGTTGCGCTCCTTGCGCATCGGCTGCGGCGTCAGGTACGGCGCGTCGGTCTCGACGAGGATCCGGTCGTCGGGCACGCGCGCCGCGGCCGCGGCCAGGTCCTCGTTCTTCGGGTAGGTGACGTTGCCCGCGAACGAGATCCACCAGCCCTCGGCGAGGCACTCGTCGAGCCGGTCGGGCATCGAGAAGCAGTGCAGGACCACCTCGACGCCCTGCGCCCGCGAGCGCAGCGTGGCGATCGTGTCGTCCTCGGCCGCGCGCGTGTGGATGACCAGCGGCTTGCCGGTGTCGCGCGCAAGCTCGATCTGGGCGTGGAACGCGCGCTGCTGGTCGGCGGGCGGCGCGTAGTCGCGGAAGTAGTCCAGCCCCGTCTCGCCGATCGCGCGGCAGCGCTCGTGCGCCGCCAGCGCACGGAGCTCGGCGAGCTGCTCGTCGCCGAACCCGGTCGCCTTGTTGGGGTGGTGGCCGATGGCCGCGAAGACCTGGGGGAACGCCTCGGCCGCGGCCAGCGCGGCGCGACCCGTGTCGCCGTCCTGGCCGATCGTGAGGATGCGGTTGACGCCCGACTGCGTCGCGGCCGCGACCAGCGCGGCGTCGCTGGGCTCGCAGGAGTCCAGGTGGGTGTGGGAGTCGATCACGCGGCTTCGGAGGCCTGCTGCTTGGGAAACAGCGGGTCGAGGTCCTTGACCTGGGTCGGCAGCGCCGCGCCGAAGTGCGCGTTGGCGATCGAGCGGTCGGGCGTGCCGAGCGCGTCGAGGAGGACCTCGGCGCGCTGTGGGATGTAGGCGTGCAGCAGGACGGTGACGGTGCGCAGGCCCTCGGCCAGGGTGGCGAGCACGCGGTCCAGGTCAGCCTCGCGCCCCTCCTCCTTGGCGAGCTTCCACGGCGCGTTCTCCTCGACGTAGCGGTTCAGGCGCCGTACGCGCTGCCAGATCTCCTCCAGCGCGGGCGTCAGCTCGGCCCGCCCGACGAGTGCGCTGACGCGCTCGCACAGGCCGTCGAAGTCGGGCGCCAGCCCGGGGTCGACCGCGACCTGCGGCACCGCGCCGTCGCGGTAGCGCAGCAGCATCTTGATCGTGCGGCTGGCGAGGTTGCCGAAGTCGTTGGCCAGCTCGGCCTCGTAGCGCTTCTCGAAGTCCGCGGCCGAGACGGAGCCGTCCTGGCCGAAGCTCACGTCGCGCAGCAGGTAGAAGCGCAGCGCGTCGGACCCGTACTTGTCGATGATCTCGAACGGGTCGAGGACGTTGCCCAGCGACTTGGACATCTTGTGCCCGTCCAGCAGCAGGTACCCGTGGACGTAGAGGTGCTCGGGCAGCGGCAGGTCGGCGGCCATGAGCAGCGCCGGCCAGAAGACGGCGTGGAACTTGAGGATGTCCTTGCCGATGAGGTGGTAGCTCGGCGGCCAGAACTCCTCGGTCAGGTCCTCGCCGGGGCGGGCGTAGGTCAGCGCCGTGTAGTAGTTCAGCAGCGCGTCGAACCACACGTAGAAGACGTGGCTCTCGTCCCACGGGACCGGCACGCCCCACGTCAGCTTGCCGCGCGTGAGCGACACGTCCTGCAGACCGCCGCGGATGAACGAGAGGGCCTCGTTGTACCGCGAGCCGGGCGCGACGAAGTCGGGGTGGTCGGCGTAGTGCTGCTCGAGGCGCTCCTGCAGCGCCGACAGCCGGAAGAAGTAGTTCTCCTCCTGCTCCCAGGTCAGCTCGATCTTGTGGATCGGACAGCGGTTGCCATCCTCGATCTCGCTCTCGGACTTGAAGTCCGCGCAGCGCGGGCAGTACCAGCCCTCGTACACCCCGAGCTCGACGTAGCCGTTGTCCTTGACCCGTGTGAGGACCTCCTGCACCGCCTTGACGTGCTCGGGGTCCGACGTGCGGATGAAGAAGTCGTTCGTCACGTTCAGCAGCGGGGCGAGCGCCTTGAACCGCTCCGCGTTCTTGTCGGCCAGCGCGCGCGGCGTGACGCCCGCGGCCTCGGCGGCCAGCGCGACGGGCTCGCCGTGCTCGTCGGTGCCGGTGAGGAAGAAGACGTCGTCGCCGAGCTGGCGGTGGTGGCGTGCCATGACGTCCGCGGCGATCGTCGTGTACGCGTGGCCGAGGTGCGGCGCCGCGTTGACGTAGTAGATGGGCGTCGTGACGTAGAAGGACATTCAGGCCTAACGGTATCGGTGCGCGAGCGCCGCGCCGGTGACGGCCCGGCGACCACGCCGCCGGTGCGCCACCGTGCCGCCGCCGGCGCCCGCGGCGAGCAGGCCGAGCCCGACCCAGATCGGCCACGGCAGGCGGGCCGGCGCGGGGTCGTCGGCCTGGGCCGCGGCGGGCGCGCGGGGCGACACGGCCGGCGGCGCGGGCGGCCTGGGCACCCGTCGCGACGGCGGCGCCACCGGCACCGGCGGCGCGGGTCCCGACGGGTCGCCGTCCAGCAGCGCGAGCGGATCGACGTAGGCCTGCCGACCGCCGGCCCGCCGCGCGCCCAGGCGCAGCACGCCTCGCGATCCCAGCCGCCCGAGCACCGCGCCCGCGGCAACGCGGGCGCCGCGCCGCACGGCCGCCGGGCCCGCCAACCCCAGCTCGGTCGCCACCAGGTCGCCGCAGCGCAGCGTCACGCCCGGACCCCAGCCCGGCACGCGCCCGGCGTAGGCGACGGTCCCGGAGCACGTGGCAAGCACCCGCGCGCCCGGCCGTCCACGAAGGTCGATGCCCCGGCGCCCACCGCGCAGGTAGGGCGCGGCGGGATCGAACGAGAACGTCCGCGCCACCGCCGCGCCCGGCAGCGGCCGCTGCCAGCGATCGGGCGCCGACGCCGCCGCACGACCCGGGGCGGCGAGCGTCAGCACGGCGAGGAGCACGATCGCGATGGAGGGCACCGGCGCATCCTGCGGCCCCCGCGCACCGTCTCCCCCGCACGGCGCATATCCGGCACGAAATCGCGCGCGGCGCGTCGCACATCGCGCCCGCCCTAGCGACGCAATGGGGATTGTCCCCCCTCCGTTCGGACGCAATGCGACGCCATGCGACGCAATGGGGACTGTCCCCCCTCCGTTCGGGTGGGGGGACTGTCCCCCCGCGCCCGGGTGGGGGACTGTCCCCCCGCGCCGTCCCCCCGCGCCCGGGTGGGGACCGTCCCCCCGGCGCCCCTACCGCTCCATCAGCCCCCGGTACAGCGCGTTGGCGCTCGTGCCCGTGAGCTCGGCCACCACGCCCGCCGCCGGGCGCGCCCGCGCGCCCGCCTCCACCAGCCGCGCCAGCGCGTCCAGCGCCGGCGCCAGATCGGCCTCGCCCTCGGGCGCCGCGCCGATCACCACCACGACCTCGCCCCGCGGCTCCTCGCTCGCGTAGCGCTCCGCGAGCGCCCCCGCGCTGCCGCGCACGACCTCCTCGTGGACCTTCGTCAGCTCGCGGCAGACTGCCACCGGCCGCTCCGGATCCACGGCGGCCAGCGCCGCCATCGCGGCGCCGACGCGCCGCGGCGACTCGAAGGCCACCAGCGTCTCCGTCGTGGCGCGAAACAGCGACTCCAGCTCGCCGCGCTTGCGCGGCAGGAACCCGGCGAAGCGCCACGTCGTGGCCGGCAGCCCGCTCACCACCAGCGCCGCCAGCGCCGCGCTCGGTCCGGGCAGGACCTCGACGCCGATCCCCGCCGCCACGCAGGCCTGCACCAGCAGGAACCCCGGGTCGCTGACCAACGGCATGCCCGCGTCGCTGACCAGCGCCACGGTCTCGCCGGCCTGCATCCGCGCCACGAGCTCCGACGACCGCGCCGCCTCGTTGTGCTCGTGGTAGCTCACGGTCTTGGCCTTCACGCCGTAGCGGTCGAGCAGCACGCGCGTGCGGCGCGTGTCCTCGCAGGCGACGAGGTCGGCGTCGCGCAGCGCGCTCAGCACACGCAGCGTCACGTCCTCGAGGTTGCCGATCGGGGTCGGGCACACCACCAGCCGGCCGATCATGGCGCCTGCCGCCCGTCGGCCAGGTCCATCGCCAGCAGCGCGGCGCCGATCATGCCCGAGGCGTCCCCGAAGCGCGTCGGCACGATCCGCACCTGGTCGCGCGACGGCGCCAGTGCGCGCTCGGCCACGACGCGCCGCGCCGGCTCCAGCAGCAGCTCACCCGCCGCGATGACTCCGCCGCCCACGACGACCACCTCCGGGTTGAGGATGTTGACCACGTTGCCGATCCCGACGCCGAGGTAGTGGCCGACCGACGCGACGACATCGCGCGCGACGGGGTCGCCGTCGTGCGCCAGCTCGGTGGCGAGCATCCCGCTGATCTCGCGACCGGCGGCCAGCGCGCGCCCGAACCCCGAGTCGGGCAGCTCGTGCGCCATCCGCGCCGCTTCACGCCCCAGCGCGGTGCCGGAGACCACGGTCTCCAGGCAACCGCGGTTGCCGCAGGTGCACAGCGGCCCGTTGACGTCGACGACCATGTGCCCCCATTCGCCCGCCGCGCCGCTGGCGCCGTGGACGATCTTGTCGTCGACGATGATCCCGCCGCCGATGCCGGTGCCGAGCGTCAGCAGCGCGGCGGTGCGCGCGCCGCGCGCGGCGCCCCGGCGGTGCTCGGCGACCATCGCCCCGTTGGCGTCGTTGTCCACCGCCACCGGCAGCCCGAGCCGCTCGGCCATCACGTCGCGGAACGGGACATCGCGCAGCGGGAGGTGCACGGTCGTGTTGGCCACGCCGGTCTGCGCGTCGACCAGCGACGGGATGCCGAACCCGACCGCCCGGATCTCCTCGCCGGCCGCCTCGCGCGCCTGCTCGACGGTGGACACGAGCAGGTCGATGAGCCCTTCGGCGTCGTGCCCTTCGCGGGCCTTGCGGAAGGCCCGATGGCGAACGTTCAGCTCGGAGTCGACGACCCCGGCCAGCAGCTTCGTGCCCCCGAGGTCGACGCCGATCACGCACCCGGCGGCCATGCGCGTCACCCTACCCGGTGCATGTCGCCTCCCTCCGACCCGCCGCCCGAGTACACGAAGTACCGCTCCGCCCCGCGGTTCTGGCGCCGCGGCCCGCGCCCCGGCGAGCCGCTGCTGGACGTCCTGCCCAACGGCCGTGCCGCCCCGCCGGCGGTCCCGCCCGGCGCTCCGGGGATCCCCGGGGCGGGCGACGACGGCGACGGCCGCGGCCCCGGCGCGCGCCGCCGGCGGCTGCCCGGCCTGCCGCTGCCCGGCCGCCGCCGCGGCCCGCGCCTGCCTCGCGGCCCGCTCTCGGTGGGCCGCGTCGTCAAGTGGCTCGTGCTCGCGGTCGTCGGCTGGATCGCGCTCTCGCTCGTGCTGTTCCTCGTCAGCGCCCAGATCCAGCAGGGCGACCTCAGCGGCCAGGTCGCCCTGGGCGGCGCCGGCTTCCCGCTGACCAGCCCGAACAACGTGCTCGTGCTCGGGTCCGACACGCGGACGAAGGGCTCCAAGGAGCCGGGCGCCGCCACCAGCGGACGCGGCCGGTCGGACTCCATCATGTTGATGCGCGTCGGCGGCGGCAAGAACGCGCGCCTGTCGATCCCTCGCGACACGGTGGTCGACATCCCCGGCCATGGCAAGGACAAGATCAACGCGGCCTACGCGTACGGCGGCCCGGCGCTGGCGGTCCAGACGATCGAGCAGTACCTCGGCATCAAGGTCAACCACCTGATCGAGGTCAACTTCGACAACTTCCCGCAGCTGATCGACGCGATGGGCGGCGTCACCTACGAGGGCGGCTGCGTCGTCTCGCGCATCAACGGCGGCTTCAACAACGGCGGGTACACGCTGCGCCTGAAGAAGGGCAAGACGCACATCGATGGCAAGCAGGCCCTCGCCCTCGCGCGCACCCGCCACAACGACTGCAACAAGAGCGAGTCCGATCTGACGCGCGCCCGGCGCCAGCAGAAGCTGCTGTCGGCCATGAAGTCGCGCCTGATCTCGCCGTTCGCGTTCCCGCGCCTGCCGCTCATCGCGTGGAACACGCCGAAGGCGCTGCGCTCGGACATGAGCGGCCCCACGCTCCTCGGCCTCTTCGGCGCGCTCGCCACCAGCGGCTCACCGCCCACCCAGATCCTCAAGCCCGACGGCTTCGCGGCGGCCCCGGGCGGCGGCTCCGGCCTCCACGTCTCCGACGCCGAGAAGGCGCGCGACGTGGCGCGCTTCCTGAAGGGCTAGGGGAACGCTGGCCCAGGAAGCCAGGTTCCCTTGCGGGTGTTCGCCCAGGGGGCGAAACCCGCGGCCTGTTAGCGACCCGCGCTCCCAGCTACTTCTTGGGCTTCTTCTCGGCCGGCTTCTTCTCGGCCTTCGGCTTGGCGTCGGACTTCGCGCCGTCCGAGGCGGAGGACGAGGAGGACGACGAGTCCTTGGCCGCGTCGGCCTTCTTCTCGGCCTGCTTGGCCTCGTGCTTGTCGGCGCCGGACTCGGCCGACTCCCGCAGCTCGCGGTTGCGGCGCTTGGTGCCGTAGTCGGTGTTGTAGAAGCCCTTGCCCTTGAAGTGGACCGCGACGGGATGGAAGACGCGCTCGAGCGGCACCCCGGTCTCGGGATCCTGCGTCAGCGGATCGTCGGTCATCCTCTGCATGACCTCGAACGTGGTGCCGTCCGGGCGTCGATATTCATAGATCGGCATTGGCACTCTCAGTATACGAGTGCCATCCGGGCGCTGGTCGAACCCGGCGCGACAGGTGGCTAGAGTCCGGCGCGTGCCAACAGAAGACGTCGTGACGATGGACAAGATCGTGGCGCTGTGCAAGCGCCGCGGATTGATCTTCCCCGCCTCGGAGATCTACGGCGGCATCGCCAACACCTACGACTACGGGCATTACGGCGTGCTGCTCAAGCGCAATGTCGTCGACGCCTGGTGGGACGCGATGCTGCAGGAGCGCGACGACGTGGTCGCCCTCGACTCCGCGATCATCCAGCACCCCAAGACCTGGGAGTCGTCGGGACACCTCGCCGGCTTCACCGATCCGCTGATCGACTGCAGGACCTGCAACCGCCGGTTCCGCGCCGACCATCTCGCGGAGGCCCGCGCCGACCCGGACTCCCACCCCGACATCCGCTGCGGGCGCAAGCCGTCCAAGCTGCCGGGCGAGATCGACGAGTGCCAGCTCACCGAGCCACGCGAGTTCAACCTCATGTTCGAGACGGCGATCGGCCCGGTGCAGGGCGGCGGCCAGCGCGTCTTCCTGCGCCCCGAGACCGCGCAGGGGATCTTCCTGGACTTCAAGACCGTGCTGACGTTCGCGCGGCGCCGGCCGCCGTTCGGCATCGCCCAGGTCGGCAAGTCGTTCCGCAACGAGATCACGCCGGGCAACTTCATCTTCCGCACGCTGGAGTTCGAGCAGATGGAGATGGAGTTCTTCGTGCCGCCCGAGCAGGCGCCGCAGTGGTACGAGCACTGGAAGCAGGCCCGCTTGAACTGGTACACGGAGCTCGGCCTGCGTGCCGACCACCTGCGCCTGCGCGAGCACGACGCCGACGAGCTCAGCCACTACTCCTCGGGCACCGCCGACGTCGAGTACCGCTTCCCGATCGGCTGGTCGGAGCTCGAGGGCATCGCCAACCGCGGCGACTTCGACCTCAGGGCGCACGCCGCCGGCTCCGGCAAGGACCTGGAGGTCGTCGAGCCCGACGGCCGCCGCTACGTCCCGCACGTCATCGAGCCCGCCGCCGGCGTCGGCCGCTCGGTCCTGGCCTTCCTCGCCGACGCCTACGACGAGGAGGACCTCGACGGCGAGACGCGCACGGTGCTCAAGCTGCACCCGCGGCTGTCGCCCGTCAAGGTCGCCGTCCTGCCGCTGGTCAAGAAGGACGGCCAGCCCGAGCTGGCGGCCGAGCTGCACACCGCGCTGAAGAAGCGCATGCAGGCCGAGTACGACGAGGGCGGCTCGATCGGCAAGCGCTACCGCCGCCAGGACGAGATCGGCACGCCGTGGTGCGTGACGATCGACCACCAGTCGCTCGAGGACCGCACCGTCACGATCCGCGACCGCGACACCCTCGCCCAGGAGCGCGTGCCGATCGCCGACGTGCCCGACCTGCTGTCGGCGCGCCTCGCCGTGCCGTGGACCTCGCCGAAGCTCGACGGCTGACGGCGCTCAGGCCGCCGCCGCGGCGCCGCGGTCCGACGGGGGTTGCGCGACGGCGCCGAAGGCTTAGGGTTCGCCCAATGGCCAAGCGCTTCACCATCTCCATGCTGATGATCCACGGCGGGACGCCGCGCGACCGGCAGGCGCGCGAGGAGCTCGGCGCAGCGCTGCCCGACGGCGCCGACGTCGGCCAGCCGGACGAGCTGGGCGTCTTCGACGTCCATGTCGACGCCGAGGACCTCGAGGGCGCGCTGCACACCGTCTGGAACGCCGTGGCCGCCTCGGGCACCGACGACCACATCGTCTTCCTCGAGCATTCCGAGCTGCCCGAGCACTGGCGTCCTCGCAGCCGCCCGGCGGCCGCGGGGTCGCGCTAGATAAGTTGTTCCACGAGGCGGTCCCGTCGATGGCTGGTCCGGGCGGATGCCTGGGGTCGCACGATCTCGCAGCCGATCCTGGTCGGATCGGCAAGGGATCGGGTGGCCTCAGGCGCCGGCCGGGCCGGTCAGCGGCGGCAGCGAACCCGTGGAACAACTCATCTAGACCGCCAGGGAGTCCTCAAGGCGGCGCAGCTCCTGCGCCGCCGTCCACGCCCGCGTGCGCCGGGCGATCATCCAGCCGAGCGTCGTCGGCTGGTAGCAAGGCTCCGTCCGCGCCTCGGCGGCCGGCACCGAGCGGACGAACCCCGCGACGCGCGCGACCGAGAGCTGGAAGGCCGCGTCGTCCTCGCACAGCCGGCCGGGCTGCTCGAGCTCGCGCAGGCTCATGGGCCGCCCTTCGGTGGCCAGCACGCACAGCAGCTCGCGAGCGACGCTGCGGTAGGGGTCGGCGCGGTCGGTCATGGGGTGGTGCAGGCTCCTCCCCCCTGGTGGCGCTGTCCACGCCTCGCACCATTCTGCAGAGGTTCGCGCACGGCAAGCGCAAGTTCCGTCCACTCTCGTGCAGGTTCGGGCACCCCGGCGCTCCGCCGACAGCGTCCTTGCACGCCGCTCAAGCGGGGCCATGCAGCCGTCGATCACCCCGTGAGCATGGGTGTGCCCTCCTTCGCGGAGATCTCTCCAAGGATGCGCGTCACGCTGGGCGCGTGCGCGGTCGTGCTCGGAGCGCTGATCGCCTTCCTGCTGGTCGACGCCCTGATCGGGCTCGGCGCCGCCGGCCACGACGTCCATCGCTGGGCGCTGTCGTTCGGCGCGCTGCTCGCGACCGCCTCGCTGGCGATGCGGGTGATCGCGGTGGAGCGCGAGCGCCGTGCGTGGATCCCGCTCACCGGTGGAGTGGCCTCCTACGCTGCGGGCTCGCTGCTGTGGTCGGCGTTGTGGAGCGGCGACGCGCACCCGCCGATCCCGTCGGCGTCGGACCCGCTGTGGTTCGCCTTCTACCCCGCCGCCTACGCGTCGATCGCGATGCTGCTGCGCCGCTCGTTCGTCCGGGCGCCGGCCAGCATGTGGCTCGACGGCCTGCTCGCCGCGCTCACGATCGCCGCCGCCGGGATCGCGCTCGTCTACGGCACCGTCTTCGAGCACGCGGTCCGCTCGCGCTTCGGCGTCGCGGTCCAGTCCGCCTACCCGCTCGCGGATCTCGCGTTCATCGTCCTGGTCATCGCCATCGTCGCGATGTCCGGCTGGCGTCCCGGCGCCCGCTGGCTGCTGATCGGCTCGGCGATGCTCTGCTGGTTCGCCGGCGACACCACGAACCTCGACGAGGTCGCCGCGGGCGGATCGATCGCCCAGGGCGTGCCCGACCTGCTCTGGTGCATGGGCCTGGCCCTCCTGGCGCTCGCGCCGTGGCAGCGCCCGGCGGCCCCCGAGGGCCTGCGCGTCGAGGGCATCCGCGTCCTGCTCGTCCCCGCCGTCTTCAGCGCCGTCGCGCTCGGCCTGCTGGCCTACGACCGGATCGCCGGCCTCAACGGCATCACCGCCGGGCTCGCGCTCGCCGCGGTCGCCGTCGCGCTGGCCCGCACCACGCTCACGCTCCGCGAGGTCCAACTGCTGGCCGACGCCCGCCACGAGTCGCTCACCGACGAGCTGACGGGGCTGCCGAGCCGCCGCCACTTCCACCGCCGGCTGGACACCGTGCTGCGCGAGGCCGAGGCCGAGGGGCTGCCCTTCGCGCTGCTGATCTTCGACCTCGACCGGTTCAAGGACCTCAACGACACGCTCGGCCACGGCGCCGGCGACACGCTGTTGCAGCTCGTCGGGCGCCGGCTCAGCACCGCCCTGGAGCGCGGCGCGCTGCTGGCCCGCCTCGGCGGCGACGAGTTCGCCGTGCTGCTGGCGCCGGGCAACGACACCGCCGCGGCCATGACGGCCGCGCGCAAGGTGATCGACGCGATCGAGCGCCCGTTCGAGGTCGAGGGCCTGGAGCTCGACATCGGCGCGAGCGTCGGCGTCGCGCTCTACCCCGACCATGCGACCGAGGACGGCGAGCTGCTGCGGCGCGCCGACGTCGCGATGTACCTCGCCAAGGGCGCCGGCGGCGGCGTCGCGCTCTACGACCCCGAGCGCGACCTGCACACCCGCGACCGCCTCGCCCTCGGCCAGCAGCTGCGCGCCGGCCTGGACCGCGACGAGCTCGTCGTCTACTACCAGCCGAAGGTCGACCCGCAGCTCGGGCGCGTCCTCGGCGTGGAGGCGCTCGTGCGCTGGCAGCATCCGGTCCACGGCCTGCTGATGCCGCCCGACTTCCTGCCGCTGGCCGAGCGCTCAGGCCTGATGCCCAAGCTGACGCGCAAGGTGCTCGACCGCGCGCTGACGCAGCTCGCGCGCTGGCGCGCCGACGGCCTCGACCTCACGGTCGCCGTCAACCTCGCGGCCTCCGACCTGCTCGACCCGGACCTGCCCGGCGACGTCGCGCGCCTGCTGGCCTGCCGCGACGTGCCCCCGACGTGCCTGGCGCTCGAGGTGACCGAGGACGGCGTGATCGCCGACCCCGAGCGGGCCGCCGCGACCCTCGACGCGATCGCGCGCCTCGGCGTGCGGATCGCGCTCGACGACTTCGGCACCGGCTGGTCGTCGCTGGCGCACCTGCGCCGCCTGCCGGTGGCCGAGCTGAAGATCGACCGCTCGTTCGTCACCGACATGGCGACCGACGCCGACGACGCCGCGATCGTCCGCACGACGCTCGACCTCGCCCGCTCGCTGCGCCTGCGCGTCGTCGCCGAGGGCGTCGAGGACGACGACACCTGGGCGCTGCTCTCCGACCTCGGCGCGGACGCGATCCAGGGCTTCGTCCTCAGCCGCCCGCTCCCGGCCGCCCAGATCGACGCCTGGCTGGCCACGCGCCGCGACGGTCCCATCGCCCGTTGCGCGCCGCCGCACGACCGCACGTCGGCGTTCCAGACGGCCGAGACGCCGCTGCGGTTCCGGCTGTAGCCGGGCCGCCGCGTGGCTGAGCCACCTGGCCGTTGCGTTCGGCTCCGGTCCGGCGTGTACCGCTGGCGCGGAAGGACATCTGCGACAGCGACGTAACACTGCGACGGCCGGGGCGAACGCCGCCGCGGCCGCCGCTAGTGGGTCGCGCGTTTTGGTTTGGCGGCAAAGGAGTTCGGGGTTAGGCGACGCGGCGGCGGGCTTCGAGTTGGGCGATCGGTCCGCCGCCGTGGGTGCGGTTGCGCAGGCTGATGTAGTCGGCCATGGCCTTGGCCAGGGTGTCCCAGTCGGGATAGTCGGTGTTCTTGATGGTGAACTCACCGATCGCTCCGAAGTGGCACTCGATGCGGTTGAGAAAGCTGGCGTAGGTCGGGGTAGCGACCAGCTCGACGTTGCTGTCGGCCGCCCACTGGCGGATCTCCTGGGTCCAGTGCGCGGAGATGTTGTCCATGATCAAGTAGATCCGGCGCTTGGCGGGGTAGCGCATCCGGATCGTCTTGAGAAAACCCAGGACGTCGCGCGCGGCCTTGTGGGTGCGTAGCCGGCCAAAGAGCCGGTCGGCGTGGACGTCATAAGCGCCGAACAGGTAGCGCGTCCCGCCGTGGCGGTTGTAGGTCGCTCGATGGCGTTCGGGCCGGCCGGTCGGGGCCCAGCCGGCGCCCTGGTGGGGAATCAGCTGGATCGGGCCCATCTCGTCAAAGCACACGACCGGGCCGTCGGAGGGCGCTTGGCGGTAGAGCCCGAGCACGCGTTCGGCCTTGGTCTTGAACTCCGGGTCGGGACTCCATTTCCATGACCTGGTGCGCTGAAAGGACAGGCCGGCCTCATCCAACAGCGCGCGCAGCCCGGTCGGCGAGAGCCGCGCGATCTGCTGCTCGGCCAGATGCTGAGCGAGCTTTGCGATCGACCATCTGGTCAGCGCCACGCCCTGGGAATCGGGGCGGGCGCGCGCGACACAGACGATCTCGTCGCGCTGCTGGGGCGTGACTTTCTTGGGACGCCCGCCCCGATAGTCAGGGTCCAACGAACTGAACCCGCGGTCGTTGAACGCGTGGATGACCTTGCGCACATGCTCGGCATCGGTCAAATACAGCTGGGCGATCTGCGGCGCGGCCATCTCGGTCGCCGAGGCCAACAAGATCATCGCTCGGATCCGCGAGCACCGATGCTTGGCATCGGTCGCTACACGCTTGAGCTTGCGGGCCTCACCGGGATCCAGGCTCCGCACGAACACCTCTGCGGGACGCAACGAGCACCTCCAAAACTCGGATGCATCCTCCTTCGACACCGCAACGCCATTTCCGGTCTAACGTTTCCGCGAGCCCCACTAGCGGATCAGCGCGGCCACGGCCATCGTGCCCGCGGCGACCGTCGCGCGGTGGTCGCGGTCGGGCTCGCCCAGGATGCGGAGCGCCAGGCCGTCGCCCAGGCCGAAGATGATCTCGGCGATCGCCTCCGGCTCGGCCCGCAGCTCGAGGACGCCCTCGGCCTGCTTGGCGGCCAGCACCGCGGCGACCTGCTGGCGCGTGCGGCGCACGAGCTGCGTGAACTCGGTGGCGATGTCGGGGTTGCGCCGCGAGAGCGTGAAGACCTCGAACGACAGCGTGAGGAACTCGGTGTCGTCGCGGATCAGCGACTCGAGGGTGTCGCGCAGCATCGCGATGAAGTCCTCGGCCGACGAGGCGGCGGCGAGCTGGCCGTCCAGCGACGCCATGCGCAGCTCCGTGTCGCGCTTGACGACCTCGGCGAGCAGCCGCTCCTTGGAGCCGAAGTAGTAGTGCAGCAGCCCCCGCGAGACGCCGGCGTCGCGCGCGACGTGGTCGAACGTCGAGCCCGCGACGCCGCGCAGCGCCACCGACGCCCGCATGGCGTCCACGATGCGCTGCGCCTTCTCGCCGCTGAGCTGCGAGCGCTGGGTCGCGGCCTCCATTGCCGCATCCTAGCTGGCTGGCCAGCCTGCGACGCCACGAGGAAGGGCGCCCCGGAGGGACGCCCTTGGCGCTCGCGACGATGTCGGACGAGCGTGCCTACGCGGCGCTGCCGGCCGTCGGCGTGGCCGACGGAGCGGTCGTGGAGGTGTAGTCGAACTCCTCCTCGGCGCCGAACAGCGTGTCCAGGATCTTCGAGCGCAGGTCCGCGCTCAGCGCAACCGCGAGGCCGCCGGCGATCGCGAGCAGCAGGAGCTTGCGGCCGAAGCCGCCGCGCTTCTTGCGCTTGGGACCCGCGCGCAGGGACGAACCGGCGTCCTTGAGCGCCTCGGCGGCGACCTGGAGGTCCTTGTGGAACTTCTTGTCATCGGAGATGACCTTGGCGGGCGCCTTGCCGTTGGACAGGCGATCGTAGGCGTCGCGCGCAGCCTCGAAGGCGACGCGGACGTTGTCGCGCAGGTCGTCGTCCTCGATGACCCGCTGGACATACGGGTTTGAGCGGGCCGCGGTGACGGCGCCGGCGGCAGCGGCCGCCTTCTTCTTCTTGGCCATGCAGCTTCCCTCTTTGGGTCGGGGTCGTGCGTCTTTGCCGAGCATACCCGCACCCCGGGGGATGTCACGCAGGCGCTTGGAGCGCGGCGGCCAGCACTTCGCCGACCTCGTTGACCCACACGAACTCCAGGCGGCGGCGCAGATGCTCGGGCACGTCCTCGGCATCGGCCTCGTTGAGGGCCGGGGCGATCACGGTGCGGACCTCGTTGCGCTGCGCGGCGAGGGCCTTCTCCTTGAGGCCGCCGATCGGCAGGACCTGGCCGGTCAGCGTGATCTCCCCCGTCATCGCGACGTCGTCGCGGACCGGGCGCCGCGAGATCAGCGACGCCAGCGCGGTCGCCATCGTGATGCCGGCGCTCGGTCCGTCCTTGGGCGTGGCGCCCGCGGGCACGTGGACGTGCAGGTCGTGGTCGCCGAACCAGGCGTCCTCGAGCTCGGGCGCAACGTCGTGCGCGTGGGCCTTGACCCAGGTCAGCGCGGCCTGCGCGGATTCCTTCATGACGTCGCCGAGCTGGCCGGTGAGCACGAGCTTGCCGGTGCCCGGCGTCGCCGAGGCCTCGATGAACAGCACGTCGCCGCCGACCGGCGTCCACGCCAGCCCCGTGGCGACGCCCGCCGTCTGGGTGCGGCGCTTGGCCTCGGAGTGCACGCGCGCGCGGCCGAGCAGCTCGCGCACGCGCTCGGGCGTGATGGTCACCTTGGCGGGCTTGGTCCCCGGCTCGGCCTCGGCGACGCGCCGCGCGACCTTGCGCGCGATCGTGCCGATCTCGCGCTCCAGCCCGCGGACGCCCGCCTCGCGGGTGTAGTCGGAGATGACCCGGCGCAGCGCCTTGTCGCCGAACGCGATCCAGGACTTCTTGAGGCCGTTGCGCTCGATCTGGCGCGGGACGAGGTAGCGCTTGGCGATCTGCAGCTTCTCGTCCTCGGTGTAGCCGGCGAGCTGGATGATCTCCATGCGGTCGCGCAACGGCCCGGGCACGCGATCGAGGTCGTTGGCCGTGCAGACGAACATGACCTTGGACAGGTCGAACGGCACGTCGAGGAAGTGGTCGCGAAAGCTCGCGTTCTGCTCGGGGTCGAGCACCTCGAGCATCGCGCTGGACGGATCGCCGCGGAAGTCGGCGCCCATCTTGTCGATCTCGTCGATCATGAACAGCGGGTTGTCGGATCCGGCGTCGCGCAGCGCGCGGATGATCGTGCCGGGCATCGCGCCGATGTAGGTCCGGCGGTGGCCGCGGATCTCGGCCTCGTCGCGCACGCCGCCGACGCTGATGCGCTCGAACCGCCGCCCCAGCGCGCGCGCCACCGACTTGCCCAGCGACGTCTTGCCGACGCCCGGCGGGCCCGCGAAGCAGAGGATGGTGCCACGGGAGACCTCACCCCGCCCACCCACGAGCTTGCGCACCGCGAGGAACTCGAGGATGCGGTCCTTGACCTGCTCGATGTCGTAGTGGTCCTCGTCGAGGACCACGCGCGCGTGCACGAGATCGAGGTCGTCCTCGGTGCTCTTGCCCCACGGCAGCGAGGCGATCCACTCGAGGTAGTTGCGGATCACGCCGTGCTCGGCCGCCTGGGCGGGGAGCTGCTCGAGGCGGCGCAGCTCGCGGTCGGCCTGCTTGCGGACGTCCTCGGGCAGGTCGATGTCGGCCAGCTGCTCGCGCAGCTCGCGCGCCTCCTCGGCGGACTCGTCGAACTCGCCGAGCTCGTCCTGGATCGCCTTGAGCTGCTGGCGCAGCACGTACTCGCGCTGACCTTTGTCGATCTCGGACTGGACCTGGGACTGGATCTCGGAGCCGATCGAGATGACCTCCAGCTCGCGGGCCAGCGTCTCGGCGAGGCGGCGCAGCCGGCGGCCGACGTCGAGCTCCTCCAGGAGCGCCTGCTTCTCCTCGGTCGGCAGGCGCAGCGAGCCGGCGATCAGATGGCTGAGCGTCGAGGCGTCGTCGATGTTGGCGACCGCGAGCTGCAGCTCCTCGGGCAGGTAGGGCGCCTGCTCGACGATGCGGCTGAACGTGCCCTGCACGTTGCGCGTCAGCGCCGTCAGCTCCGGCGACTCCCGCACCTCGTCGGGCAGCTCCTGCACGTCGGCCACGAGGTAGGGCTCGCGCTGGACCCACTCGCTCAGGCGCACGCGCTGGGCGCCCTGGACGAGGATCCGCAGCGTCCCGTCGGGAACCTTGATCATGCGGGCGACCGCGCCGACGACGCCGACGTCGTAGAGATCCTCGGGCCCGGGCGCCTCCAGCTCGGGGTTGCGCGAGGCGACCATCACGAGCAGCCGGTCGCCGGCCAGGACGTCGTTGACCAGCTGCACGGAGCGCTCCTGGCCGATGGCCAGCGGCGTCAGCGTGTCGGGCAGCGGGACGGTCTCGCGCAGCGGCAGCACGGGCAGCGTGTCGGGCACGCCGTTGCGCACCCCCACCTCGACCGGCCGCCCGCCCCCCTCAGCGCTGATCTCGATCACGTCGCCGACTGTACCCCGCGGGCATCGGGACTGGCGCCGGGGACCTACCGGCGGGTAGGATCGCGTCCGCGTGCTGGGAGGCCGTCGCTAGGAGGAGGCGACATATGGACCCGTCCCAGGTTCGACGTCCGCTCATCGCGGCCGTCGCAGCGCTTGCCCTGGCGTCAGCATGCGCAGCACCAGCCCACGCCGATCCGGCCGACCTGTCCTTCTCGACGCTCTCGTGCGCCGCGGTCGACGGCTCGACGCGACCGGGCGATCTCGTGCAGTGCACGCTCGTCGCGCGCGTGCTCGGGCCCGCCAACGCGAACGCCGTCACGGCCGACGTCTCGATTCCGACGGCCACGGCCTTCGACCCGCTGCCGTATGCCCAGGGCGTGCCCGACGACCCGCTGCACCCCACCTCCATCCACTTCGGCACGGTCGTGCTCGGGCTGATGAACCCGAGCTTCTCGAAGCCGGCGACCGTCCGCCTGCGCGTCGCGGCGGACGCCGACCCCGGCGCGTCGATCCAGCCGGTCGCGCGGATCCGCAACGGCGTCGAGCCCGACACGATCCTGACCGCGGCGGCGCTGACCGTCATGCCGCAGCCCGCTGACCTGGGCGCCAGCACGACGGCGTGCGCCGACGCCGGCGCGCCGCCCCTGCGGGCGGGCGACACGCTGGAGTGCACGTTCCGGCTCGCCAACGCGCCGGGCCGCGAGGACGCCGTCGGCGTCACGGTCACGGCGCCGATCCCGCGCGGCACGACGTGGACGGCGGGCGGCAACGAGACGGCGCATTCCGCCACCGGCGTCACGTGGTCGGCCGCCGCGCTGCCCGACGGCGTGAAGTCCGGCGCCACCGCCGGCGCGCTGCGCTTCCGCGTGACCGTCGACCCCGCGCTGCCGGGCGGGACGACGCTCTTCGTCAACGCGACGGCGAGCTGGCAGAACGCGCTGAGCGAGTCCTACGGGTCGGTCGGGCTCGGCGCCCCGGCGATCACCGTCGCGCCCGGCCCGGCGGTGCTCAGCGCCAGCGCGCTGGGCTGCGTCGACCTCGACGGCGCGCCCCTGCTGGCCGGCGACTCGCTGTTCTGCACGCTGAACGTCGTAGCGGCCGCCGGCCACGAGGACGTCACCGACGTCCACGCGAGCGCCGGCGTGCCGGCGGGCGCGGCGGCGGGCTCGCCGACCGACGCGAGCGGCACGCGCATGCCGTTCGACCCGGGCAGCTTCGCGACGATCGTGGCGGGGTCGGCCAAGTCGGTGGCCTACAAGCTGACGGTCGCCGCCGACGCGGTGGCCGGCACCATGGTGGTGCCGACCGCGCAGGTGTCGGGACGCAGCGTGCCGAGCGACGTGACGGTGAGCCAGGCCCTGGTGGCCGGTCCGTACGTGGTCGGCGTGCGCGCGCCGGCGGCCGCCCGTCCGGACACGGTGGCGGCGAGCGTCGCGGCCACGGTGGCGGCGGCCGCGGCCGCGCCGCCCACGGCGTCGCTCATCTGCGCGTCGCGGCGCGTCGTCGTCGTCAACGTCAGGCCGCCGCGCAGCCGGCGCTGGAAGTCGGTGACGTTCTCCTTCGCCAAGAAGACGGTCAAGGGCAAGAAGGTCGCGAGCACGGGCGCGTTCCGCGCGCGCCTCGTCTTCCAGGGGCTGCCGAAGGGCGCGCTGAAGGTCTCGATCAAGGGCGTGACGACGAAGGGCACGACGGTGCGCAGCGCGCGCACCTACAACCTCTGCGCGAAGAAGACCTGACGGGGACGCTCAGACGCCGGACCCGGACCGCGGCGCGGGAGCGTCCGGGTCGGGCACCTCGATCGGCACCCGGCGGGCACGCGACTCGGGGCGCAGCAGCGGCAGCTCGACCCGCAGGATGCCGTCGCGGTAGGTGGCGCGGGCCTCCTCGGCGACGACGTCGGCGCCGAGGGGGATCACGCGGCGAAACGGCCCGAAGTCGATCTCGAGCTGCTGGTAGACGCGGCCTTCGGAGTCGGTCGGGCGGCGATGGCCGGCAATGACCAGCTCGCGCCCCTCGATCTCCAGCCCGATCTCGTCGGGATCGATGCCCGCCAGCTCGGCGTGCACCACCGCGCGCGGCAGGTCGGGGGCGGGCGGGTTCTCGTAGAACACGTCGACCGCGGGCGAGAAGCCGCCGCGGTGATGGGGGCCCAGCACCCCGCCGCCGAAGACGTCGCCGAACAGCTCGTCCATCTCGCGGCGCATCCGCTCGAAGTTGGCGAAGAGGTCGCGCTCGGGAGGCACGCGACGAATGTACCGTCCCCGCGAGGCCTCCCGGCCTACAGCTCGTAGACGGCGCCCTCCCGGGCGACCGTCACCGGTCCGCCGAAGGTGCGCTCGGCCTCGCGCTGCGCCCACTGCGCGTCCATCTCGTCGGAGAAGTGGGTGATGACCAGCCGCCGGGCGCCGGCGCGGCGGCCGTGCTCGCCGGCCTCGGCGGGCGTGAGGTGCCCGCGCACCCCGGCGCGCTCGGGCCGCGGGAGCGTCGCCTCCACCATCAGCAGGTCGGTGTCCTGCGCGAAGCGGACGAGCTCGTCGGTCGGCGCCGAGTCCGCGCCGTAGGTGAAGCGCGCGGCGCCGTCGGCGGCGGAGCGCACCTCGATCGCGCACGTCGGCAGGAAGTGCGGGACCTCGTGGAAGCGCACGCGCAGCGCGCCGACCTCGAGCTCCTCGGTCGCCGCGTACTCGTGGATGTCGAAGGCGTTCTCGACGAGGTCCTCGGCGCCCCACGTGCCCACGATGCGCCGGAACGTCTGGGCGGCGCCGTGCGGGGCGAACAGGCGCGGGCGCGCGGGGCGGTCGGTGCCCGGCCAGCCGTCGACCGGCACGGGCTGCTGGCGCGGCGCGTAGGTCAGCGCGTACGCGTAGGGCACGAGGTCGAGGAAGTGGTCGGCGTGCAGGTGCGAGATGACCACGGCGTCGACGGCGACGTAGTCGCGATGCTCGCGCAGCTTGCCGAACACGCCGTTGCCGCAGTCGACCAGGAGGAACGTCCCGGCCTCCTCGACGAGGTACCCGCTGCATGCTCCTCCGGCGTCCTGCCAGGAGGGCGATTTGCCCAGCACGGTGATGCGCATCCTTGACCCCCTTCTCCTCAGGCGGGCACTGTAGTCCCTGCGGCCGGCGGAGCCGCCGGGCGGCCGGCGGCTGACGCGGCTCAGGCCACCGCGGCCAGCGGGCGGCCCGTGGGCAGCGCCCGGGCGGCGGCGCGGAGCGCTTCGACGACGTGGTCGACGAGCGGGTCGTTCTCGCCGACGCGGACGGCCGCCTGGATGCGCCGCTCGGGTGGGCGGCCGCGGAGGGGGCAGATCGCGACGTCGCTGCGGACGTTGGCGGTGGCGAGGCTCGGGATGAGCGCCACGCCGACGCCGGCCGCGGCCATGCCCTGCAGCGCGTTGTAGTCGTCGAACGCGAGGCGAATGTTCGGCTCGAAGCCCGCGTCGCGGCAGGCGCGCAGGACGATGTTCGAGTCCGGGCAGGTCCCGCCGACGTCGGGCAGCAGCCAGTCCTGCTCGGCGAGCTCCTCGAGCCCGATCGAGGCGCGGCCGGCCATCGGGTGCTCGGCCGGCATGACCAGCAGCAGCGGGTCGTCGCAGAGGTGGACGTGGTCGACGCCGGGCCGCGCGCCGACCGGCTGCAGCTCGGAGTCGATGACCGTGGCCAGGTCGACGCGCCCGCTCAGCAACTCGTCGATCGCGGGCTCGGGCTCCAGCACGCGCACCTCGAGGCGCAGGTCGGGCCGGCGGGCGCGAAGGTCGCGGGTCGCGCCCGGCAACAGGCCGGCGGCGACGGTCGGGAACGCGCCGATGCGGACGGTCGGGCGGCCGGCGCCCGCGGCGGAGCGGACGTCCTCCTCGGCCCGGCGCGCCGCGTCCAGGAGCGAGGCGGCGCGGGTGAGCAGCAGCTCGCCCGCGGGCGTCGGATGCACGCCGCGCGCGTCGCGGTCCAGCAGGCGCACGCCGACGGCCGCCTCCAGCCGCGACACGTGCTGCGAGACCGCCGGCTGCGTGTAGCCCAGCGCGACGGCCGCGTCGCTGAACGAGCGGCGCAGGGCGACCTCCCGGAACGTCGTCAGCAGCTTCAGGTCGAGCATCACGAACCATGATCGCAGCCAGGTCAAGTCATCATTGGACTTGATGCCGCGAGGCGCGCAAGATAGGCCCATGACCTCCTCCACCGCCCCCATCACCATCCGTCGCGCCACCGCCGACGACGCCGCGGCGCTGGAGCGGCTCGCGCGGCTCGACAGCCAGCGGCTGCCCGCCGGACCGCACCTCGTCGCCCTCTCGGGCGACCGCTACGTCGCCGCCGCGTCGCTGGCCGACGGCCGCTGGGTCGCCGACCCGTTCGCGGTCTCTGCACCGATCGTGGAGCTCCTGCGCCAGCGCGTCGCGAGCCTCACCGGCCGCGCGCCGCGCCGCCCCGGCGACGCCGCGCTGGACCTGCTGCGCGGGCTGTTGCCCTCGGCGCCGCGCGGCGCCCGCGCGTAGACCTTAGATCTAGAACGACGTGATCACGGTCCGCACGCCTTCGTGGCGATCCATCGCCGCGAAGGCGTCGTTGACCTCGTCGAGCCCGATGCGCTGCGTGACGAACGCGTCGAGATCGAGGTCGCCGGCCAGGTAGCGGTCCACGAGCTCGGGGACGCGGTCGCGTCCCTTGGCGCCGCCGAACGACGCGCCGGCGATCCGCCGCCCGGTGATCAGGTACCGCGGCACGACCTCGAGCACCTCGCCCTTGCCCGCGACGCCGGCGACCGTGGCCAGGCCCCAGCCCATGCGGGCGGACTCGACGGCCTGGCGCATGACCTTCACGCTGCCGGTCGCCTCGAACGTGTAGTCGGCGCCGAAGCCGTCGGTCATGTCGAGGATCTGCTGCACGGCGTCCGGCCCCCCGACGAACGTGTCGGTCGCGCCGTGCGCGCGGGCCTGCGCCAGCCGGCCCTCGTCCAAGTCCACGCAGATGATCCGGTCGGCGCCCGCCAGCCGCGCGCCCGCGACCGCGCCGAGGCCGACGAGGCCCGCGCCGAACACCGCGACCGTCGAGCCTCGCTCCACCTTGGCGACGTACAGCGCGGCGCCGATGCCGGTGGTCGCGCCGCACGCGAGCGTCGCCACCGTGGCCAGCGGCGCCGCCGGGTCGATCTTGGCCAGCGCGATCTCGGGCATGACGGTCGCCTCGGCGAACGTCGAGGTGCCCATGAAGTGGCGGATGCGCTCCTCGCCGCGGTGCAGGCGCGTGGTGCCGTCGGGCAGGTGGCCGAGGTTCTGCTGCTCGCGGATCGCCAGGCAGAGGTTCGTCTTGTCGCTGCGGCAGTGGAGGCACTCGCGGCACTGCGGCGAGAACAGCGTGACGACGTGGTCGCCCGGCAGCACCGACGTGACGCCCTCCCCGATGGCCTCCACGACGCCCGCGCCCTCGTGGCCCAGGACCGCCGGCGCGTACCCGGAGGGGTCGGCGCCCGAGGCGGTGTACATGTCGGTGTGGCAGACGCCGCAGGCCTCCAGGCGGACCAGCGCCTCGCCCGGGCCGGGACCGTCGAGGTCGATCTCCTGGACGACGAGGGGCTGCCCGAACTCCTCCAGCACGGCGGCACGGATCTTCATGGAGGCCAGACTATCCGTGCAGCGCGGCCTGCTCCTGGGCGTTGGGGAACGCCCAGGCGGCGGTGGTGCGGCCCGGCTGGCGGAAGTGGAACCGCAGCTGGCGCGGCGGGCGCAGCCCCTCGGGGTGGTCGGGGCGGAACGTCGCACAGGGCTCGTCGACCGACAGCGCGCAGAGCAGGTTGCAACGGAAGTAGCAGTCGTCGCAACTGGGCTTCTTGGTCTTTGCGCGCGCCTTCGACATCCGTGTTCCGTTCTCCTCCTGCTGGGTCCGCTCGTGCACCACGGCCGGCATCGAAGCACGTTGCAAGGGACCCACGCAACGCCCCTTCCCGCAAATCGCATACATCCGCATCGGACGGCGTCACGGCCATCCCGCAAATGGCGAGAAAGGCCCGAAATCCCTGCTAAGAGCGGGAATCGACCACCGTTTCACGGTGTTTGCGGGGAGGATGCGAGGAACTCCGGCGTGCCTCCCGGCGACCTGCTATCCGGCTGCTGCGACGCGGTCGGCGATCAGCCGCGCGAGGGCCAGCGAAGAGGTCGCGGCGGGCGACGGCGCGTTGCGCACGTGGATCGCTCCCCCGGCCTCGTGGACCACGAAGTCGTCGACCAGCGCGCCGTCGCGCGCGACGGCCTGGGCGCGGATCCCCGCCGGCCCCGGCTCCACGTCGCCGGGCCCGACGGCGGGCACGTAGCGCGCGCACGCCGCGACCAGGGCGCGGCGGCTGGCCGCGAGATGCAGCTCGGTCAGGCCGGTCCGCCACCAGCGGCGCATCATGCGCCAGGTGCCGGGCCAGGCCAGCGTGGCGCGCAGGTCCTCGCCGCGCACGCGGGTCAAGGTGTAGGCGTCGCGCGCGCCGACCAGCAGCGCCGTCGGCCCGAGGAGCACTTCGCCGTCGACGCGGCGCGTCAGATGCACGCCGAGGAACGGCAGCTCCGGGTTGGGCACGGGGTAGATCAGCCCGCGGACGAGGTGGCGCGCCTCGGGCGCCAGGCGCAGGTAGCCGCCGCGGAACGGCACGATGCGCGGGTCGGGATCGGCGCCCGCGGCGACCGCCACGCGGTCAGACCACGCGCCCGCGCAGGTGAGCACGCGCCGAGCGCGCAGCTCGCCGCGGGCGTGCACGACGCGCGTCGCGGCGCCGCCCGGACCGCCGTCGCGGGAGATCGCCGTCACCCCCGCGCCCGTGGCGACCACCGCGCCGCCCGCCTCCAGCTGCGCCGCCAGCGCGCGTGCCACGGCGCCGAAGTCGACGATCCCGGTGTCGGGCGAGTGCAGCGCGGCGATCCCCGCGGCGTGCGGCTCGATCTCGGCCAGCTCGGCCGGACCGATGCGCCGCAGGCCCGGCACGCCGTTGGCGCGCCCGCGCGCCTCCAGGGTGTCGAGCCCGGCGAGCTCGGAGCGCTCCAGCGCCACGATGACCTTGCCGCAGCGCTCGTGGGCAATGTCGTGCTCCTCGCAGAAGGCGTACATCTCGCGCACACCCTCGACGCACAACTGCGCCTTCAGCGATCCCGGCGCGTAGTAGATGCCGGCGTGCGCGACCCCGGAGTTCGAGCCGGTCTGGTGCCGGCCGACCGCGTCCTCACGTTCGAGCACCACGATGCGCGCGTCCGGCCGGCGCCGCTGCAGCTCGCGTGCGGTGGCGAGGCCGATGATGCCGCCGCCGACGACGGCGACGTCGCACTCGCCCGAAGGGTCTGCCTGCGTCATGCGGGGATCGTACGGGGCGCGGATCGGGCACAGTCCATCCCTCGATGACCGTCCTCGTTACCGGAGCCAGCGGCTACGTCGGAGCCGCGCTGATCCCGCGCCTGCAGGCCGCCGGCCGGCCCGTCCGCGCCTTCGCCCGCGACCCGGGGCGCGTGGCCGCCGCCGGCGTGGACGTCGGCAACCTCGACATCGTCACCGGCGACGCCGTCAGCGGCGAAGGCCTCGACCGAGCGCTCGACGGCGTGGACGTCGCCTTCTTCCTCATCCACTCGATGGAGACCGGGGCGCCCGGCAGCGGACCGGCCGACGGCTTCCGCTCGCGCGAGCGCCGTGCCGCGGAGGCGTTCGCCGAGGCCGCCCGTCGCGCCGGCGTGCGCCGGGTCGTCTACCTCGGCGGCCTCGTGCCGGCCACGGGCGCGGCGTCCGACCACCTCGCCAGCCGCCTCGAGGTCGAGCAGACCCTGCTGGAGGCGGCGCCCGAGGCGCTCGCGCTGCGCGCCTCGATCGTCATCGGCGCGCGCTCGCGCTCGTTCAGGTTCCTCGTGCGGCTCGTCGAGCGCGTGCCGGTCATGCCGCTGCCGGCCTGGCGCGAGAACCGCACCCAGCCCATCGACGGGCGCGACGTCCTGGCCTTCCTGCTGGCGGGCGGCTCCTCGCCCGCGGTCGACCGGCCGCTGTCGCTCGACATCGCCGGCCCCGACGTCGTGACCTACGGCGAGCTGGTCGCCCGCATCCGGGACGCGCTGCTGGTGGGACGCGCGCCGATCCCCCTGGGCTTCAACCTGACGCCCGTGGCCAGCCGCGTGGCGGCCGCGATCGCCGGCGAGGACCACGCGCTCATCGGGCCGCTCATGGAGGGCCTGGAGGGCGACCTGCTGCCGCGCGACGGCGAAGCCGCCGGGCTGCTCGGCGTGCGCCTGCACCGCCTCGACGCCGCGATCGAGCGGGCGCTGCGCGACTGGGAGGCCGTCGAGGAGCTGCGAGCGCGCTGACCGCCCGCCCCGCGGGTAGGGTTCACGCCAGTGAGCGACGTGTCCACGAGCATCGACATCGACGCGCCCGTCGAAGACGTTTGGCGCACCGTGATGGACCCTCGGCAGTTGGGTGACTGGGTCACCATCCACCGTGAGCTGCTGTCCTACTCACCGGACACGATGGAGCAAGTGCTCAGCCTGCGCGGAGCGAAGTTCAAGGTGAAATGGCAGCTGGAGACCAACGACGCTCCTCACCATGCCGAGTGGAAGGGCCGCGGGCCGGCCCGCTCGCACGCCGAGACCGAGTACCGCCTGTCTGACAACGGCAAGGGCGGCACGCGGTTCGACTACCGCAACGAGTTCCGCGCCCCGCTGGGCCCGCTGGGCGCGCTCGCCAGCCACGCGCTCGTCGGCGGGCTGCCGGCCAAGGAGGCCAACGCGTCGCTGCAGCGCCTCAAGGCGCTGGTGGAACGCGGCAGCTGAGCCCGGGCCACGCACCCACCGGGTGCATCACAGCGTGCATCGCATTGACCTTCTCCACCGATCCGTGTGACACTCACTTCCACTAACAGTAACTTTGGGGAGAGGGCAGGCAGGCGATGGCAGATTTTCTGGACGAGAAGCGGCGCGAGATGCAGGAGCGTCTCAAGGAGCTGCGCCCGCTGGTGGACGAGTTCCACCGCTTGGAGGCGGCCGTCGCCGCACTGGACGGCGTGAACCCCACCGGAGCCGCGACGCCCGCGCGCCGGCGCTCCAGCGGGTCCGGCGGCGGCGAGGGCAACGGCCGGCGCGGCCGGCCGCGCGGCTCTGGCACGCGCGGCAAGCAGGCGCTGGATGCGGTGCGCGCCAACCCCGGCATCACGATCCCCGAGATCGCCGAGCAGATGGGCATCCAGCAGAACTACCTCTATCGGGTGCTCCCCGGCCTCCAGAAGGACGGCCTCATCCGCAAGGAGGGCCGGGGCTGGCATCCGATGGACGCCGCGTAGGCGCTCAGTCGCCCCAGCCTAGATCAGGCCGAGCTCGCGGACGGCGTCGCGCTCGCCCTTGAGCTCGTCGACCGTGATGTCGATCTTGGACTGGGCGAAGTCGCCGACGTCCAGGCCCTCGACGATCTCGTAGGCGCCGCCGCTCGTGCGGACCGGGAAGCTCGAGATCAGGCCCTCCTCGACGCCGTACTGGCCGCCCGAGGGGACCGCCATGGAACGCAGGCCGTCGGCCCCGAGCGCCCAGTCGCGCACGTGGTCGATGGCCGCGTTCGCTGCGCTGGCGGCCGAGGAGGCGCCACGCGCCTCGATGATCGCGGCGCCGCGCTTGCCGACGTTGGGCAGGTACTCGTTCTCGTACCACGCCATGTCGTCGACGGCATCGACGGCGGGCCCGCCGTTGACGGTGGCGTTGAACAGGTCGGGGAACATCGTCGGCGAGTGGTTGCCCCACACGACCAGGTCCCGGACGTTGGTGACGGCGACGCCGAGCTTGTTGGCGAGCTGCGCCACGGCGCGGTTCTGGTCCAGGCGCGTCATCGCGGTGAAGCGCTCGTCGGGGACGTCCGGCGCGTTGCTCATGGCGATCAACGCATTGGTGTTGGCCGGGTTGCCCACGACGAGCACCTTGATGTCGTCGGCGGCGTGGGCGTTGATGGCCTGGCCCTGCGGCTTGAAGATCGCGCCGTTGGCCTCCAGCAGGTCGGCGCGCTCCATGCCCTTGGTCCGCGGGCGCGCGCCCACGAGCAGGCCCACGTTGGCGCCGTCGAACGCCTCGTTGGGGTCGGCGGTGATGTCGATGGCCTCCAGCAGCGGGAAGGCGCAGTCGACGAGCTCCATGGCGGTGCCCTCTGCAGCCTTCAGCGCGGGCTCGATCTCCAGGAGGCGGAGCCGGATCTTCTCGTCCGGCCCGAGCAGCTGGCCCGACGCGATGCGGAAGAGGAGGGCGTATCCGATGGCGCCGGCAGCGCCGGTCACGGTGACAGTCTTGGGCATGGGTCGAAAACCTATCGGTGGGGGTCGGGCTGGGGTTCTTCGGTGATCGAGGCCAAGGCCTCGTTGAGCGTCGCGCTCGGGCGCATGGCCGCGACCACCCGGTCGGGATCCGGCCGGTAGTAGCCGCCGGCGTCCACGGGCGAGCCCTGGACGTCGGCGAGCTCCTGCACGATCGCCGCCTCGTCGTCGGCCAGCCGCTGCGCCAGCGGCGCGAAGCGCGCCGCGAGCTCGGCGTCCTCGGTCTGGGCGGCAAGCTCCCGCGCCCAGTACAGCGCGAGGTAGAAGTGGCTGCCGCGGTTGTCGATCTCGCCGACCTTGCGCGACGGCGAGCGGCCCTCCTCCAGCACGCTGCCGGTGGCACGATCGAGCGTGTCGGCGAGCAGCTGGGCGCGCGCGTTGCCCGTCTTGCCGGCGAGCATCTCCAGCGACACGGCCAGCGCGAGGAACTCGCCGAGCGAGTCCCAGCGGAGGTGGTTCTCCTTCAGGAACTGCTGGACGTGCTTGGGCGCCGACCCGCCGGCGCCGGTCTCGAACAGGCCGCCGCCGTTCATGAGCGGGACGATCGAGAGCATCTTCGCGCTCGTGCCCAGCTCGAGGATCGGGAACAGGTCGGTGAGGTAGTCGCGCAGGACGTTGCCGGTGACCGAGATGGTGTCCTCGCCGCGGCGGGCCCGGTCGAGCGTGAAGCGGGCGGCCTCGTCGACCGGGAGGATCTCGATCCGCAGGCCGTCGGTGTCGAGCGCCTCGAGCGCGGGGCGGACCTTCGCGAGCAGCTCGGCGTCGTGCGGGCGCGTCTCGTCGAGCCAGAAGACAGCGGGGGCGCCGGTCGCGCGCGCGCGGGTGACGGCGAGGCGGACCCAGTCCTGGACCGGCGCGTCCTTGGTCTGGCACATGCGCCAGATGTCGCCCGCGTCGACGTCGTGCTCGAGCAGCGTCGTGCCGGCGGCGTCGACGACGCGCACGATGCCCGGCGTGCCGACCTCGAAGGTCTTGTCGTGCGAGCCGTACTCCTCGGCCTTCTGGGCCATCAGCCCGACGTTCGGCGTCGTGCCCATCGTCGCCGGGTCGAAGGCGCCGTGCTCCTTGCAGTGCGCGATCGTCTCGGCGTACAGCGCGGCGTAGCTCGAGTCGGGGATGACGCACTTGGCGTCGCGCTGGGCGCCCGCGGCGTCCCAGCCCTGGCCGGACGCGCGGACGAGCGCGGGCATCGAGGCGTCGATGATCACGTCGCTGGGAGCGTGCAGGTTGGTGATGCCGCGGTCCGAATCGACCATGTAGAGGTCGGGCCCGGCGGCGAGCGCGGCCTCGACGGCCTCCTGGACCTCGGGATGCGCGCTCAGCAGGCTGGCCAGGCCGTCGTTCGGCGTCACGTCGCCGACGTCTGCGTAGACGTCGTCACCGACGAAGGCGCGGACGGCGTGGCCGAAGATGATGGGGTCGGAGACCTTCATCATGGTGGCCTTGAGGTGCACGGAGAAGAGCACGCCCTGCTCCTGCGCCTCGGCGATCTGCTGCGCGAAGAACGCCTGCAGCGCGGCGCGGCGCATCACCGACGCGTCGATGACCTCGCCGGCCAGCAGCGGCGTGGACGCCTTGAGGACCGTGACGGTGCCGTCGGCGGCGACATGGTCAATGCGTACGTCGGTCGGCTCCCGGACGGTGGTCGAGCGCTCGGTGGAGCGGAAGTCGCCGCCGTCCATCGTCGTGACGTGCGTCTTGGAGTCCGCCGACCAGGCGCCCATCGAGTGCGGGTGCCTGCGCGCGAACGCCTTGACCGACGCGGGCGCCCGGCGATCGGAGTTGCCCTCGCGCAGGACCGGGTTGACCGCGCTGCCCTTCACCGCGTCGTAGCGGGCGCGGATGTCGCGCTCCTCGTCGGTGGCGGGGTCCTCGGGGTAGTCGGGGATCGCGTAGCCGTCGGCCTGCAGCTCGGCGATCGCGGCCTTCAGCTGGGGCAGCGAGGCGCTGATGTTCGGCAGCTTGATGATGTTGGCGTCGGGCGTCTGGGCCAGCTTCCCGAGCTCGGCGAGCGCGTCGGCGACCTGCTGCTCGGGGGCGAGGCGGTCGGGGAAGTGGGCGAGGATCCGGCCGGCGAGGGAGATGTCGCGCAGCTCGATCTCGACGTCGGCCGTGGCGGCGAACGCCTCGACGATCGGCAGCAGCGACTTCGTCGCGAGCGCCGGAGCCTCGTCGGTGTGGGTGTAGATGATCTTCATGTGGAGCCTGCTCGGAGTCGGAGGGCGCCGAACGGTATCGGCCGAGCCCGCGCGCGGCGCGCCAGACGTCGGCGAGGGTGATCGTCGTGTCAGGATCCGCGGCCATGCCCGATCGCTCCGTGCCCTCCGCGCTCGTCGTCTCCGGCCTTATGGAGGTCGCCGCCGGCGCACTCGCGGGCTGGCCGTATACGCTCGTTCGCCAGGATCCTGAGGCCGCGCGGCGGTTGTTGGGCATCAAGTCGGCGGCGCGGGTCAAGCAGTGGCACCTCGACATGGCGATCCTCGGCGGCCTCACCGTCGCGGTCGGAAGCGCCGTGCCGGATGCGCCGAAGTGGGCTTCCATCCCCCTCGGTGTCGGCGCGTGGACCAACGCGATGTCCTTCCTGCCGCTGGCGCTGGCGCCGGAGATCGACAAGCACCCGGCCTACCGCGCCTTCGCGGGCGCATCGTTCGTCACGACGTCCGTCGGGTTCGTCGGCATGGCGCTCACGGGCGCACGGCGCCGGCGGCGCGCGCGCCGCTGACAGCCGTGCTCTAAACTACTCCAAAATCTTTGGAGTAGCCATGTCCACCGTCATCGTCGAACAAGCACTCGCCGCAGATCCCGCGAAGGTCGGATCGTTGCTACTGGACGTCCCCGAAGACCAGTGGTTCGACCGGAAGTCGGCGCGCATCGCAGCCCGCGACCTCGCGTCACATCTGGTCGCCTTCGCCAACGCTGAAGGCGGCACGATCGTCGTCGGCCTGTCCTCCGGCGACGTCGAAGGGACCGACGCTCGTGTCGATCGCCGTAACGCGCATGTGCAGGCGGCGATCGACTACACGGTTCCGCCCGTCCGAGTCCGCACACGACTTGTCCCCTGCGTGAACTGCAACGAGGACGAAGACCTTCTCCTCGTGCTCGACATCGAACCGGACGATACGGTCCACGCCACCACCAAGGACGAGGTCTACCTCCGCGTGGGTGACGAGAGTCGCAAGCTGAACTTCACCCAGCGACAGGAGTTGACGTACGACAAGGGACAAGCCAGCTACGAGGCGCGTCTCGTTCCCGAGCACGCGACAATTCCCCTCGACGAGGTGCTTGTCGGCCATTACGCCGAAGCGGTCCAGCATCCAGATCCGGGACGCCTCTTTCAGGCGCGCGGCCTCGCGCGCGACGGACGGTTGACCATCGCGGGCTGCCTCCTCTTCGCCGAGGAGCCGCAGGCGTGGATCCCCGAGTCCTACATCCGGGTGCTGCGGTATCAGGGATACGCTCGCAGTCAAGGGGAACACCAGCGGCTGCTGACCGACGAGCGCATCGAAGGGCCACTCCCCCAGCAGTTGCTCGCCGCTCGCGATCTGATCGTGCAAGAGCAGCCCACGCGCCGAGCCCTCGGTCCGGACGGCCGTTTCGGACTGATCCCCCTGATCCCGGAGCCGGTATGGCTCGAGGCCGTGGTCAACGCGGGCGTTCACCGCTCCTACAGCATGGCCGGCGATCACATCCGGGTGGAGATCTTCGACGACCACATCGACGTGTCCAGCCCGGGGCGGCTGCCTGGGCTCGTCGACTTCAGCGACCCCCTGAATATCGCCCGCTTCGCGCGCAATCCGCGCATCGCCCGAGTGTGCGCGGACCTGCACTTCGGTCAAGAACTCGGCGAGGGCGTGCGGCGGATGTTCCAAGAGATGCGCGACGCGGGGCTTCACGACCCGGTCTATCGGCAAACCTCCGGCAGCGTGGTGGTGTCGCTCAGCGCCGAGCCGATGAACCAAGCCCTCGACGCACAGCTCACTGCCGACGCCCGAGCTGTCGTGTTCGCCTTGCGCAGCGTCGATCGGATGAGCACAGGAGAGATCGCCCAGGTCCTCGGGACGTCCAACCCCACGGCGCTCAAGCGACTGCGGCGCATGGAGCAGGAGCACCTCGTGCGATGGGTCGGCAAGTCGCCGCGCGATCCGCGTGCGTACTGGACTCTGCCGACCCCCTAGCTCGCAAACAGCTCCAAACGTGCTTCGAAGCTCCTTTCGGAGTAGCGCCTCGGTTGCACCAAGGCATGAACGGTGGTTCACTTCTTCGCACGCCCATGCCGTACCGCCCCACCGAGCGCACCGAGGCCCGCCGCACGCAGACGCGCGACAAGATCGTGCGGGCGGCGCTGGAGCTGGTCGCGCGCGGCGGCTACCGCGAGGCGCAGGTCGCGGCGGTGGCGAGGCGGGCGCAGGTCGCGACCGGCACCGTCTACCGCCACTTCCCCTCCAAGGCCGACCTGCTCACCGAGGTCTTCCGGGTCGCCTCCCAGCACGAGGTCGATGCCGTCGCCCAGGCCGGCGGCACCACCGCGCAGGACCGGATCGCCGCAGCGGTCGAGACCTTCGCGTGCCGCGCCCTGCAGGGCCGGCGCCTGGCGTGGGCGCTCCTCGCCGAGCCCGTCGACCCCGCCGTCGAGGCCGAGCGCCTGCAGTTCCGCCGCGCCTACGCGGACGTCTTCGCCCGCACCATCGCCGACGGCGTCGAGGACGGCCAGCTCCCACCCCAGGACCCCGCGTTCACCGCCACCGCGCTCGTCGGCGCGATCGGCGAGGCGCTCGTCGGCCCGCTCTCCCCCACGACGCACCCGACCGACGCCGACGCCAACGCGCTCGTCGCGCGCCTCATCGCCTTCTGCCTGCGTTCCACCACCGATCAGGAGCTGTCTCCCGATGTCCACCGTCGCGCGGCCTGAGCCCGCCTCCGCCACCCATGAGGTTCGCAACCAGGTCCCGCCGCTGGAGGGCCGCAACCTCTTCACCGACCACACCGCGCTGGTCGAAGGCCTCGCCCGCGAGGGCGGCGCCTGGGCGCACGACCGCGCCGTCGAGGTCGGAGAGTTCTGGGGCGGCGAGCCCCAGGCCTGGGGCTTCCAGGCCAACGAGAACCCGCCGGTCCTGCACACGCACGACCGCTACGGGCACCGCCTCGACGCCGTCGAGTTCCACCCCGCATGGCACCAGCTGATGGCGCGCGGCGTCCACGACGAGATGCACGCGCTGCCGTGGAACGACCCCCGGCCCGGCGCGCACGTCGCGCGCGCGGCCATCTACATGAGCGGCACGCAGGCCGAGGCCGGCTTCGGCTGTCCGATCACCATGACCTTCGCCGCCGTGCCCGCCCTGCGGGCCACGCCCCAGGTCGCCGAGGAGTGGGTCCCGCGCCTGACCGCGCGTGGCTACGACGGCGCGCTGAAGCCCGCCTCCGAGAAGCCGGGCGCGATCTGCGGCATGGCGATGACCGAGAAGCAGGGCGGCTCGGACGTGCGGGCCAACAGCACCGTCGCGATCCCGCTCGACGGCGGGGGACCGGGCGCGGAGTACCAGCTCATCGGCCACAAGTGGTTCTGCAGCGCGCCGATGAGCGACCTGTTCCTCGTGCTCGCCCAGACCGACGAAGGCCTCTCCTGCTTCGCGGTCCCGCGCTTCCTGCCCGACGGCACCAAGAACGAGGGCTTCCAGCTGCAGCGCCTCAAGGACAAGCTGGGCAACAAGTCCAACGCGTCGTCGGAGGTCGAGTTCCGCGGCGCCTGGGGCCGCATGGTCGGCGAGCCCGGCCGCGGCGTCCCGACCATCATCGAGATGGTCGGCCACACGCGGCTGGACTGCGTGATGGGCGGCGCCGGCGGGATGCGCCAGGCCGTCTCGCTCGCGACCTGGCACGCGATGCACCGCGCAGCGTTCGGCAAGCGGCTGATCGACCAGCCGCTGATGCGCAACGTGCTGGCCGACCTCGCCGTCGAGAGCGAGGCCGCGACGGCGCTGACGCTGCGCCTGTGCCGCGCCTACGACGAGGCCGCCGCCGGCGACCCGCGCGCCGACCTGTTCAAGCGCCTGGCCACCGCGGTGGCCAAGTACCACGTCTGCAAGCGCGTCCCCAACCACGCCTTCGAGGCGCTGGAGTGCCTCGGCGGCAACGGCTACGTCGAGGCGTCGGGCATGCCGCGCCTCTACCGCGAGGCGCCGCTGTGCTCGATCTGGGAGGGCTCGGGCAACGTGATGGCCTTGGACGTCCTGCGCGCGCTGTCGCACACGCCCGAGGCGCTCGACGTCTACCTCGAGGAGCTCGACGCCGCCACCGGCGCCGACACCCGCTACGACGCCTACGTCCAGACCGTCCGCTGCGAGTTCAAGCGGCCGGCCGAGCTCGAGCATCGCGCCCGGCTCGTGGTCGAGCGCATGGCGCTGGCGCTGCAGGCCTCGCAGCTGCTGCGCCACGCGCCGGCCGTGGTCGCCGACGCGTTCGTCGCCACGCGCCTGGCCGGCGACGGCGGGGTGCACTACGGGACGCTGCCGAGCGGCACGGACGTGGGATCCATCATCCAGCGCCACCAGCCGGTGGCGGCATGACGGCCGTCGACGACTTCCGCGCCGCCGTCCTGGCGCAAGATCTCGACGCCGCGCTGGCGACGCTGTCGCCCGACGTCGTCTTCCACAGCCCCGCGGTGTTCCACGAGTACCGCGGCATCGAGACCGTCGGTGGCCTGCTGCGGCTGGTGGCCGAGACCTTCGAGGACTTCCGCTACACCGACGAGCTCGCCGGCAGCGCCGACACGCCGGTCCACGCGCTGATCTTCCGCGCCCGCGTGGGCGAGCGGGAGCTCGAGGGCATGGACCTGGTCCGGCTTGGACCCGACGGCCTCATCGAGGACTTCACGGTGATGATCCGGCCGCTGTCGGGCCTGGTCGCGCTGGCTCAGGCGTTGGGGCCGAAGGTGGAGGCGGCGGCCCTGAAGGCCGGCTGAGCGGCGCCGCGGGCGCCTAGCCGAGTTGCTCGACGGCGCCGCGGAACGCGACGATCTCGCGCTCGACAGCGAGGTCGTCGCCGCGCATGTGGCGCAGCTTGGCGACGGTGTCGGCCAGCGCGCGAGCGTGGGTCTCGATCCCGCGCAGCGACTCCGGGTCGTCCAGATCCTCCGGCACGACCGCACCGAGCGCGCGCAGGTGGTCGTCGAGCCAGAGCTCGCGCTCCAGCTCACGACGCTGCGTCCAGGTGAGACGGTCGCCGGTGTCCATGTCCTTCAGGAAGTGTAGGCCGCCACAGTCGCGTCCAAGGTGATGTCCATCACCCGTAGACGGCGACGCGCAGCCGTGCCTCGTACTCCGCCCGCGGGATCTGGACCGCGCCGAGGCGCAGCGTGTGCGGCGTGGCGGTCTGGATGTCGCACAGCGCGCAGCCGCCGCCGGCGAGCGCCTCGAGGGTGAGCGCGACCAGCGCGTTGCCCGCGTGCGGCACGCGGTGGAACATCGACTCGAGCATCGCCGCCCGGCCGATCGTCACCGAGACCAGGCCCGCCGCCAGCTCGCCGCCGACCCACACCTCGAACGTGTGGGCGTTCCCGGCGGCGCGCAGCGCGCGGTACAGCGCCTGCATGCGCGGGGTGAGCCAGACGCCGTCGCCGGGCGCACGCGGCTGCGCGCACCGCGCGATCGTCTCCTCGAAGGCGTCGTCGACGCGCAGCTCCCAGTCGACGCGGTCCGGCCCGCCCCGCAGCGAGCGCTGCACGCGCCGGCGCACCGCGGCGAGCGACTCGGCGTCCAGCTCGAAGACCGTGCGCGGGTCGGCGACCCACCACGGCAGCTCGGGCGCGCCGGGCTCGTCCATCGGGAACAGGCCCTGCGCGTAGAGCCCAAGGATCGTGTCGACGTCCACGCCGCACACTGTGGCGCAGGGGGACGTGGGGCGCCCGCGGTCGCCCACGCGGCACAATGGACGTTGATGTTCGGCAGCGGAACAGGATCGGTACAGCTCGCGCGGGTCTTCGGGATCCGCATCGGCGCCAGCCCCAGCTGGTTCCTCGTGCTGTTCCTGATGATCTACTCGCTTTCAGGGTTCTTCGACGACGTGCTGGACGTGTCGAGCACCGAGTCCTACCTCGTGGCGGTCGCGGGCGCGCTGCTGTTCTTCGTCTCGCTCGCGCTGCACGAGCTCGGCCACGCGCTCGTGGCGCGGCGCAACGGCGTGGGGGTGCTGGGCATCGACCTGTGGCTCTTCGGCGGCCTGGCCAAGCTGTCGCGTGACTCGCGGTCGCCCGGCGAGGAGTTCCGCATCGCCGCCGCGGGCCCGGCGGTGACCGCCGCGATCGTCGTGCTGTGCCTGCTCGGCGTGGCGGCGAGCTCGCACCTCGGCGAGGCGTTCGACGTCTTCAACGGCGACGGCACGACGCCGCTGCTGGCGCTGATGGCGTGGCTGGGCCTGGTGAACCTGTTCCTGCTGGCGTTCAACCTCGTGCCCGGCTTCCCGCTGGATGGCGGCCGCATCGCCCGGGCGATCGTCTGGAAGGTGACCGGCGACCGCCATCGCGCGACCCGCATCGCCGGCCGGCTCGGCCTCGGCGTGGCCTACATCCTGATCGGCGGCGGCCTCTTCCTCGCGGTCAACGGCGACCCGTTCACCGGCATCTGGCTCGTCGTCCTGGGCTGGTTCCTCAGCCAGGGCGCGCGCGGCGCCGTCGTCGCAGGGCAGTTCTCGGAGCGCATCGAGGGCGTCACCGCGGCCGACCTGATGGATGCCGAGCCCGTCAGCGTCCCCGAGGAGACGACCGCCCTCGCCGCCCAGGACGAGTTCTTCCTGCGCTACCGCCTGCCGTGGTTCCCGGTGGTCGACACCTCGGGCCGCCTGCGCGGCCTGCTGCGCCAGGAACGTGTGGACGGCGCCGTCGCCGCCGGCCAGCCGGCGCTGACCGCCGACGAGCTGCTCGACGTCGACGCCGAGCGCGAGGCGAGCGTCGACCGCGACACGCCGCTCGAGGCCCTGCTCAGCTCCGAGCCGCTGCGCCGCCTGGGCGCGGTGGCGGTGGTCGACGCCGACGGCCGGCTGCTCGGCCTCATCACGCTGGACCGCGTGCGCCGCGCGCTGGCCGCGAGTGTCTGAGCGCCCGGGCCGCGCTCACTCAGCCCGGACGGCCGGTCCCGACACGCCGGCCACCACGTAGGCCACGACCGTGCGGGCGAAGCCGTCGGTGTTGGGGGCGTGGCCCTGCAGCATCCGGTGGTAGAACGGGCCGTAGACGAGGTCGATGGCAGCCTCGACATCGGTGTCTGCCGGGATGTCGCCGCGTTCGATCGCGCGGTCGAAGATGACGCGGACCTCGTCGCGGCGCGGCTGGAGGAAGCGCGCGCTATAGGCCTGGGCGAACTGGGGATCGGTCTGCGCTCTGACGACGAGGGCGGCGATCACGCGTCCGTAGGGCCGTTGCGCAACCTGGTGGATCCAGGGACCGACGAGCGCCAGCAGGTCGCCGTCCAGCGAGCCCGTGTCGGGCGTGTCCGGCCGCGCGGTCTCCCATTCGCTGAAGAGCGCGTCGAGGGCGAGCAGCTCCTTCGACGGCCACCAGCGGTAGATGGTGGCCTTGCTGGCCCCCGCGCGCTCCGCGACGGTGTCCATGCTGATCGAGCCGAGGCCGTGCTCCAGCAGCAGGTCGCTCGTGGCCTCGAGGATCGCCTGGCGCGTCTTCTGGCTGCGTGGGCGCCCTCGGCGGGGCGCGTCGTCGGCCGGCTCGGCGCGGGCCATCAGGTGGGCTCTGTCGTCGGGACGTCGCCAGCATAGCAAAACGAGACGCCTCGTTTTGTATCCCCTGGCGCTCGCCCCGCTCGGCTGATTCATCGCGGTGGGCCTGGAGAGCCCGTTGTCCAGCGGGAAGGGGTGCCGGTCGCTGTCCAGCGGGCCTCCAGGCGTGTCCGCGGGCCTGTTTCAGCCCAGTCCGATGCGGCCGGATCCTCCGAGGCCGATCCCGCCGAACGGGATCGTGGCTCCGCCGCTGGCGCCCACTCCGGCGCCGTGGTTCCAAGGGTTGCCGGGGGGCCGGCCGTAGCCGGGGTTCCACTGGCCGCCGGGGCCCCGGCCGTTGCCGGGGTTCCACTGGCCGCCGGGGCCCCGGCCGTTGCCGGGGTTCCACTGGCCTCCGGGGCCCCGGCCGTAGCCGGGGTTCCACTGGCCGCCGGGGCGCCACGGGCGGCCGTGGCCCGGGAAGGCCATCGGCGCTGCCACGGCGCCGGACATCGGCGCTGCGCTCGCGCCGGCCACCGGGGCCGCGATGACGAGCGCGCCGATGACGGCGGCGGCCGCGAGAACGCGGTTCGTGGTGAACATGAGTCGTAGACCTCCTTCTGCCGGGCGTACAGGGGGCGCCTGACGGTGGTTGTCGATGGAGCCCTTTTGAACTCCGGCACATGTTGTCCCTCCTGCGGTTAAATCGAAACTAAGCGTTTCGTTTCGTTTGTAGGCGCGCTGCCCCCGCGGCCCAGTCGGTGACCGCTGCCGACGGCGCGATCCCGTCGCGCAGACGCGCGTCGGGGACCGGCACGCCGGGCTCGACGGTCAGCGGCACGGTGCCGGCCCAGACGTCGAGCGCGTAGTCGTCCGCGTCATCGACCGGATCGCCGGTGCGGACCTTGGCCGACGCCTCGGTCAGCGACATCGCGAGCACGCGCGTGCCCTTGAGCTCCTGGCGCGTCGGCGGCCGGACCTCCTCCCAGCGGCCGGGGATCAGGCGGTCGGTGAACGCCTCGAGCGCGGCGGCGCGCTCCTGCGGCCCCTCGACGTAGCGCGCGTGGCCGAGCACGACGGCCGAGCGGTAGTTCATGGAGTGGTGGAACGCCGACCGCGCGAGCACGAGCCCGTCGACGAGCGTGACGGTCAGGCACGCCGGGATCCCGGCGCCGAGCATGGTCACCATGCGCGACGACGCGGCGCCGTGGAGGTAGACGTCGTCGCCGATGCGCGCGTGCAGCGTGGGGATCACGTACGGCTGGCCGTCGATGACGAAGCCGAGGTGCGCGACGAGCGCCTCGTCGAGGATCGCGTCGATCGTCGCGCGCTCGTAGTCGGCGCGGGCGGGCGCGCGGCGGACGCGGGCGCGCTGGGAGGGGGCGGTGGCCATGGCCGGCAAGCTAGGCGCGGCTTGGCCCTCCTTCCAGGTCCAAGTTCGTCTGCGATAGTGGGGCCAAGTGGACCTGCACCTGGATCTCGACGCCGCGCCCGGGCGCTCGCTGCGCGCCCGCGCCGAGCACGCCCTGCGCGAGGCGGTGCGCGGCGGCCGCCTCCCGCCCGGCACGCGCCTGCCCGCCACCCGGGCGCTGGCCCAGCAGCTCGGGGTCTCCCGCGGCGTGGTCGTCGAGGCCTACGCGCAGCTGGCCGCCGAGGGCTACCTCGACACCCGCCGCGGCGGCGGCACGCGCGTGGCGGAGCAGCCGGCCGCGCCGAACGCCACCCCCACCCCCACCGCCACCGCCACGGCCACTGCGACGCCCACGCCCAACCCCGGCGTGGTGGTGGCCGAGCGCTTCGCGCTCTCCCTTCCCCGGCACGACCTCCGCCCCGCGCTGCCGGCCGTCGACGGCTTTCCGCGTGCGGCGTGGCTGGCGGCGATCACGCGCGTCCTACGCACCGTCCCCGACCGCCGGCTCGGCTACGGCGACGACCGCGGCGAGCCGGAGCTCCGTGCCGCCCTCGCCGCCTCCCTGGCGCGCACCCGCGGCGTGCGCGCCGACCCCGACCAGGTGCTCGTCACCGGCGGCCTGCGCGCCAGCCTGCCGCTCATCTGGGCGCTGCTGCGCGCCCGCGGCGCCCGGCGCGTCGGCGTCGAGCAGCCCGGCTGGGCGCGGGTGCCCCCCAGCGTCCGCGCCGGCGGGCTCACTGCCGTCGGCGTGCCGGTCGACGACGACGGCCTCGACCCCGCGCGCCTCGAAGGCCTGGACCTCGACGCCGCGGTCGTCACGCCCGCCCACCAGTTCCCCACCGGCGCCGTGCTCGCGCCCGCCCGTCGCGCGGCCCTCACCGCCTGGGCGCGCGACCGCGGCGCGCTGATCGTCGAGGACGACTACGACGCGGAGTTCCGCTACGACCGCCAGCCGATCGGCTCGCTGCAGGGCCTCGCGCCCGACCTCGTGCTCTACGGCGGCTCGGCCTCCAAGACGCTCGCGCCCGCCCTGCGCCTCGGCTGGCTCGTCCTCCCGTCCAGGCTGACCGCCGACTGGCCGGCCGACGGGCCGTCGTCGCCGGCCGGAACCCCGCCCGTCCTGGATCAGCTGGCGCTCGCCGACCTCTTCGAGCGCGGCGAGGTCGACCGCCACCTGCGCCGTCAGCGCAACCGCTACCGCCGCCGGCGCGACGCGCTGCTGGGCGCCGTGGCCGACCGCCTGCCCGAGATCGAGATCCGGGGCGCCGCCGCGGGCCTGTTCGCCGTGCTGCTGCTGCCCGAGGGGCTCGACGAGGCCGCGATCGTCGCTGCCGCGCAGGCGCGCGGCGTCGCGCTCGAGGGCCTGGGAACCGGTCGGCGCCCGGGCCTGGTCGCGGGGTACGCCAACCTCCCCGAAGCCGGCGCCGCCGCGGCCGTCGCGGCATTGGCGACGGCGATCGAGGGCACCGTCGGGGTGCTGCCCCAACGGTTGACGTAGAAGGGCTTGCAAGGGCCCGACGTATAGAGTCCGTCGCCCCGAACTTCGAGACGAAGAGCCCGATACATGCCTGCACACGACGTCCTCATCCTCGGCGCCGGCCTCGCCGGCCAGCGGGCCGCACTGGCTGCCGCGGACGCCGGCGCGTCGGTCGCGATCATGAGCAAGGTCCACCCGGTCCGCTCGCACTCGGTCGCTGCCGCCGGCGGCATCAACGCCGCCATCAACCCCGCCGACGACTGGCGCTCGCACGCCTACGACACCGTCAAGGGCTCCGACTTCATCGGTGACCAGGACGCGATCGAGGTCATGTGCGCCGAAGCCCCCGACGAGGTCCTGCACCTCGAGCACATCGGCGTCACGTTCCACCGCAACGAGACCGGCGCGCTCGACCTCCGGGCCTTCGGCGGCGCCTCGATGAAGCGGACCGCCTACGTGGCCGACATCACCGGCCAGGCCATTCTCCACGTCCTCTACGAGCAGCTCATGAAGTACCACGAGCGCGTGGCTCGCTACGAGGAGTGGTTCACCACCTCGCTCCTGCAGGACGAGACCGGCGCGATCTCCGGCTGCGTGGCCCGCGACATCCGCACCGGCAAGCTCGAGATCTTCACGGCCAAGAACGTGATCATGGCCACCGGCGGCGCCGGCCAGTGCTTCAAGCCGACGACCAACGGCCTGATCTGCACGGGCGACGGCATCGCGCAGGCCTACCGCCTCGGCGCGCCGCTCATGGACATGGAGATGGTCCAGTACCACCCGACCTGCCTGGTCGAGAACGGCTTCCTCATCACCGAGGGCGCCCGCGGCGAGGGCGCGCACCTGCTCAACGCCGACGGCGAGCGCTTCATGGAGAAGTACGCGCCCAACAAGATGGAGCTGGCGTCGCGCGACGTCGTCTCCCGCGCCGAGCAGACCGAGATCAACGAGGGCCGCGGCGTCGGGCCCGGCGGCGTCGGCATCTACCTCGACATCACCGTCGTCCCCAAGAAGCGCACGCTCGAGGCGCTGCGTGAGATCGTCAACATCGGCAAGGACTTCGCCGGCGTCGACATCACGCGCGAGCCGATCCTGATCCGCCCCGGCCAGCACTACATCATGGGCGGCATCAAGACCGACATCTGGGGCGCGACGCAGATCGAGGGCCTCTACGCCGCGGGCGAGTGCGCCTGCGTCTCGGTCCACGGCGGCAACCGCCTCGGCGCCAACTCGCTGCTGGACACGCTGATCTTCGGCCGCCGCGCCGGCGAGCACGCCGCCAACCGGGCCAGGGGCATCCCGATGCCCGAGACCGGCGGCCAGGCGCGCATCGACCAGGAGCAGGCGTGGATCGACTCGATCATCGAGCGCCCCCGCACCGGGCGCCGCCTCTCGGAGATCAAGGACGAGCTCGGCACCGAGATGAACCGCAACGTCGCGGTCTTCCGCGAGCAGGCCGGCCTGGAGCACGCGCTCGAGGTCGTCCGCCGGCTCAAGGAGGAGGCCAAGACCGCCTACGTCGACGACAAGGGCAGCGTCTTCAACCAGGACGTGCTCGGAGCGATCGAGCTGGGGTACATGCTCGACTGCGCCGAGTGCACGGTCGTGGGCGCGATCGAGCGCAAGGAGTCGCGCGGTGCGCAGTACCGCATCGACTACCCGGAACGCAACGACGACGAGTGGATGAAGCACATCACCCTCTCGCGCAACGGGAGCGACGAGCCGAGCATCGGCTACGCCCCTGTCACCATCACCCAATGGCAGCCCGAGGAGAGGAAGTACTAGCCATGGCCGCCGAACCCCTCACCCCCGAAGACACCGTCGCCAACCCGGCGCACGCCGACAAGTCCGAGAGCTTCACGCTGCGCATCCGCCGCTTCGATCCCGAGTCGGGCGAAGCGCCGTACTGGGCCGAGCACACCATCGAGCTGGAGCCCCACCGTTCTGTGCTCGAGGGGATCCTGCAGGCCAAGGGCCGCTTCGACGGCTCGATCGGCATCCGCTGCTCCTGCAAGGCCGCGATCTGCGGCTCGTGCGGCGTGCGCGTCAACGGCCAGCCCGGCCTGGCGTGCCACACGCACCTCGACAAGGCGCTGGCCACCTCGCGTGACGGCGTCATCGAGATCGAGCCGATGGGCAACATGCCCGTCATCAAGGACCTCATCGTGGACATGGACGCCGTCCACTGGAAGAAGGTCCAGCGCGTCACGCCGTGGCTCATCAACAAGGAGCCGATCCCCGAGCGCGAGTACATCGTCGACCGCGAGTCGATGGTCGACGTCACGCAGACGATGGCCTGCATCCAGTGCGGCGCCTGTGTCTCGGACTGCCTCGCGATGGAGGTCGACCCGCTGTTCATCGGCCCGGCCGCCCTGGCGAAGGCCTACCGCTTCGTCGGCGACCCGCGCGACGCCGAGCAGCGCGAGCGGCTGATGGACCTGGCCGAGGATCCCCATGGCATCTACGACTGCACGCACTGCTTCAAGTGCATCGAGGCATGCCCCAAGGGCGTCGCCCCGATGAACCAGATCATGCGGCTGCGCCGCCGGGCCGGCAGCGACCACCACATCAAGGACCGCAACAACGGCGAGCGCCACGAGGCGGCCTTCGTCACGCTCGTCAAGAACTACGGATTGCTCTGGGAAGCGGAGCTGCTGCCGCGCTCCTACGGCGGCAACTCGTGGTTCGGCAAGTTCGCGCCGCCGGCCGGCCTGGAGCTGGCCGCCTCGCTGCCGGCCATCACCAAGGCGGTGCTGCGTCGCAAGGTGACGCCGATGGCCGCGCTGAAGCCGCACAAGATCCCGTCGGCGGACCTCAAGCAGGTCCAGGCCATCTACGACGAGATCGAGAGCCGCGACGAGCGGATCGAGTTCAACCTGTACATCTCGGGCACCGACGAGGCCAACGCTGAGAACGTCAGCGAACGCGTCGAAGCCACCGGGGATACGACGTCGGAGGACAACGCGTGATGAAGGTCGCGGGCACAACCGAAGCGCGCATGTCGCGGAAGGACAATCGCTGATGAAGGTTGCGTACTGGCCTGGCTGCGTCAGCCGCGGCTTCACCCCGGAGCTGCACGGCTCGATGGCGCAGGTCGCGCCGCTGCTGGACATCGAGCTCGTCGAGCTCGACCGCGCATGCTGCACCGGCGCCGGCGTCATCGCCGAGCACAACCAGGAGCTGGCCGACACCCTGAACGCCCGCACGTTCGCGCTCGCCCAGCAGGTCGAGGGCGCCGAGCTGATGATGAACATCTGCTCGACGTGCCAGGGCGCGCAGGGCGAGTGCCAGGAGCGCCTCGACGCGTCGACCGAGTACCGCGACGTCATCAACGGCACGCTGGAGAAGCACGGCGGCCTGCAGTACGAGCCGGGCCTGGCCAACAAGAACTTCCTCTGGGTGCTGGTGGAGGAGCTGGGGCTCGACGAGCTGCGCAAGCGCGTCAAGCGCCCGCTGACCGGGCTGAAGGTCGGCCCGTTCTACGGCTGCTACATCGTGCGTCCGACCGATCGCCTCGGCATCGACGACGAGAACCCGCGCGACACGTACCTCGGGCTCGTCATCGAGGCGCTCGGCGGCACCGTGATCGACTACGCCGGCTCGCACAAGTGCTGCGGCTTCCCGATCATCACCATGAACAAGGAGGCGTCGCTGAAGCAGGCCGGGCGCCACCTCGGCGACGCGGCCGACGCCGACGCCGACTGCGTCGTCACGCCGTGCCCGCTGTGCCACCTCAACCTGGACCTGCAGCAGCCGCTGGCCGAGAGCGTCGTCGGCCGCGACCTCGACATGCCGGTCCTGCACCTGCCGCAGCTCGTCGGGCTCGCCCTCGGGCTCAGCCCCAAGGAGATCGGCCTCCAGCGTCACGTCGTCAAGCCCACGTCGGTCATCGACTGGTCGACGTCGGTCATCGCGGGCGTGGGCGCCGGCGACGGCGGCTGGTGAAGCTCCGCAACCTGCTGCGCGGCGCGCCGACGGCGTCCGAGGCCCCGCCTCGGCGCCGCCGGCGCGCCCCGCGCGCCGACGGACCCCGCACGATCATCCCGGCCGACGACGTCGCGGGCGACACCCCGTTCGCGCTGGACGTCGACGCCGCCCGGGAGCGCCTGAAGCGGAGCATCCCGCCCGTCGCCGACGACGAGCAGTAGGCGTAGGCCCGACGAGCAGTAGGCGTAGGCCCGACGAGCAGTAGGCGTAGGCCGGACTAGCGCGGCGCAGTAGCATCGCCGCAGTGACGACGGCGCTGGAGCGCAACAACGTCCAGGTGCGCGGATCGGCCGAGGGGCGCCCGATGCTCTTCGCCCACGGCTTCGGCTGCGACCAGAACATGTGGCGATCGGTCTGGCCGGCGTTCGCCGCCGACCACCGCGTGATCCTGATGGACTACGTCGGCCACGGGCGCTCGGACCACCGCGCCTTCGACCCCGAGCGGTACGCTTCGCTGGACGGCTACGCCGCCGACATCCTGGAGGTCGTGCACGAGCTCGACCTCCGCGAGGCCGTGCTCGTCGGCCACTCGGTCAGCGCGATGATCGGGGCGCTGGCGGTCGCGCGGGAGCCTGAGCGCTTCTCGCGCTTGGTGATGGTCGGCCCGTCGCCGCGCTACATCGACGACGGCGACTACGTCGGCGGCTTCTCGCGGGCCGACGTCGACGAGCTGCTTACCTCGCTGGAGGGCAACTACCTCGGCTGGTCGAGCGCCATGGCGCCCGCGATCATGGGCAACGACGACCGGCCCGAGCTCGGCGAGGAGCTGACCGAGCTGTTCTGCGCGACCGACCCCGAGATCGCCCGGCACTTCGCGCGCGTGACGTTCCTGTCCGACAACCGCGCCGACCTGCCCCGCGTGCCCGTCCGCACGCTCGTCCTGCAGTGCTCGTCGGACATCATCGCCCCCGAGGGCGTCGGCGCCTACGTCCATCGCCACCTTCCCGACAGCGAGCTGGTGCAGCTGGTCGCCACGGGCCACTGCCCGAACCTCAGCGCGCCGGAGGAGACCGCAGAGGCGATCCGCGCGTTCCTCGACTCGTGAGCGGCGACGACGACGAGCTTCCCGAGGACTCGCCCGAGGAGCTCTTCGAGAACGCGCCGTGCGGCTATCTGACCACGCGGCTGGACGGCACGATCGTCAAGGTCAACCGGACGCTGGAGGCGCTGACGGGCTTCGACCGCGCCGAGCTGGTCGGCCAGCGGCGCTTCCAGGACCTCCTGAGCGTCGGCGGGCGGATCTACCACGAGACGCACTACGCGCCGCTGCTGCAGATCCAGGGGCACGTGCGCGAGATCGCGGTCGACCTCGTCCGCGCCGACGGCACGGTGCTCCCGGCGCTCGTCAACTCGGTCCTGCGCCACGACGCGCAGGGAGCGCCGCGCGCGATCCGCACCACCGTCTTCGACGCGACCGACCGGCGCAGCTACGAGCGCGAGCTGATCCGCGCCCGCGACCGCGAGCACGAGATCGCCGCGCAGCTGCAGCGCGGGCTGCTGGCCGGCGAGATCCCGCAGGACCCGGCGCTGGACCTCGGCGTCGAGTACCTGCCCGCCGTCACCGGCCTCGAGGTCGGCGGCGACTGGTACGACGCGTTCGCGCTTGGAGAGCGCGCGATCGCGCTGGTCGTGGGCGACGTCGTGGGCCGCGGCATCGTCGCCGCCACGACGATGGGCCAGCTGCGCAGCGCCGTCCGCGCGCTGGCGGGCACGGGGCTGGAGCCGGGAGCGCTGCTCGAGGCGCTGGACCGCTACGCGCGCCGCCACGCGATCGGGCAGATGACCACGCTGACCTACGCGCGCCTGGACCTCGACAGCGGCGCGCTGACGATCGCCTCCGCCGGCCACCTGCCGCCGGCGCTCGCCGCGCCCGGCGACGCGCCGGAGTTCCTGTGGGGCGGGCGCTCCGCCCCGCTGGACGCGACGCTGGACCCGGAGCCGCGCGCCCAGGCAGGCGTGACGCTGAGGCCGGACAGCATGTTGGTGCTCTTCACCGACGGACTCATCGAGCGCGTCGACCGGCCGCTGCAGATGGGGCTGGACGGGCTGCTGGCGGAGATCGACGCCCGGCGCGACCGGCCCGCCGCCGCGCTCGCGGCGGACCTGACGCGCGCCATGCTCGCCGAGCGGCGCACGAGCGACGACGTCTGCGTCGTCGCGCTGCGCTGGGCGCCGCCGGCCTAGGAGCGCGGGTCGCTAACAGGCCGCGGGTTTCGCCCCCTGGGCGAACACCCGCAAGGGAACCTGGCCCTCTGGGCCAGCGTTCCCCTAGGCCGCGGCGCGCGCGCTCAGCAGGCCGCGCTCGTGCAGCAGCTCGGCGATCTGCACCGTGTTCAGCGCGGCGCCCTTGAGCAGGTTGTCGCCCACGACGAAGAGGTTCAGCGACTTCGGGTCGCCGAGGTCGGCACGGACCCGGCCGACGGCCACCTCGTCGCGCCCGGCCCACTCCAGGGGGGTGGGCACGTCGTCGAGCTCGACGCCCTGGTGGGCGCCCATGACCTCGAGGGCGCGGGCGACGGACGGCTCGCGTTCGAACGTCGCGCGGACCTCGATCGCGTGGCCCACCATGACCGGGACGCGGACGCACGTGGGCGACACCGCGAGCGCCGGGATCCCGAGGATCTTCCGCGACTCGTTCTGGAGCTTCATCTCCTCGTCGGTGTAGCCGTTGCCCGTGTCGGTGCCCAGCAGCGGCACGACGTTGAAGGCCAGCGGCTTGCCGAAGACGGCGGTGTTGGCCACCTTCGCGGCGGCGCTCGCGCCCCGGGTCTGCAGGGCGTAGGGGTCGGCCAGCAGGCCGGGGACCTGCTCGATCAGCTCGTCCATGCCCTTCTGCCCGGCGCCGCCGGCGGCCTGGAAGCTCGTGGCGACCATCGCGGTCAGCCCGTACTCGTCGTGCAGCGCGTGCAGCGGCGGCATGATCGCCATCGTCGTGCAGTTCGGGTTGGCGACGATGCCCTTGTTGATGTGGTCGAGGGCGTCCGGGTTGACCTCCGAGACGACCAGCGGGACGTCGGGGTCCATGCGAAAGGCGCTGGAGTTGTCCACCACGATCGCTCCGTGGGCGGCGAACCGCGGCGCCCACTCCTTCGAGATGGAGCCGCCGGCGCTGAAGATCGCGACGTCGAAGCCGTCCAGGCGCTCGTCGTCGGCGAGGCCCTGGACGACGAGGCCGTCGTCGAGCTGCCGGCCCGCCGAGCGCTCCGAGGCGAACGGCACGATCTCGGCGGCCGGGTACGCGCGATCGCGCAGCAGGCGGCGCATCTCGGTCCCGACGGCGCCCGTGGCGCCGACCACGGCAACGCGGTACAGGGTCATGTGGCGAACTCCCCGAACGGCTGCTCCGGGCGGATCGTGTCCGCGCCCTGCAGGTCGAAGGCGGTGTGGAGCGCCTTGACGGCCGCCTCGACCTTGTCGACCGGCACGACGCAGGAGATGCGGATCGGCGAGGTCGAGATCATCTCGATGTTGATCTCCTGCGCGCCCAGGACGGTGAACACCTTCGCCGCGACGCCCGGGTGCGACTTCATGCCGGCGCCGACGATCGACACCTTGCCCATCGCGTCATCAGTCTCGACCGTGATCCCCAGCTCGCTGGCGATCGGCTGCAGCGCGCGGCGGGCGGCGTCGACGTCGTCGCGCGGGACGGTGAACGACAGCTCGGCCAGCGCGCCCGCGGTCCGCGGCTCGTTCTGGATGATCATGTCGATGTTCACGCCGGCGTCGGCCAGCGCCGTCGTCACGCGGCCGGCGACGCCGGGCGTGTCGGGCAGGCCGATCAGCGTCACGCGCGCCTCGCCACGCGAGTGGGTGACGGCGGTGATGAGGGGGTGCTCCATGTTGTCCTTGTCCTTGGCCTCGTCCTCGGAGACGACGAAGGTGCCGTCGGAGTCGTCGAAGCTCGAGCGGCAGTGGATGCGCACGCCGTGGTTGCGCGCGTACTCGACGCTGCGCAGCTGCAGCACGCCGGCGCCGGAGGCGGCCATCTCGAGCATCTCGTCGAACGACACGACACCGAGCTTGCGCGCGTCGGGCACGATGCGCGGGTCGGCCGAGAAGACACCGGGAACGTCGGTGTAGATCTCGCACTCGTCGGCGCCGATGGCGGCCGCCAGGGCGACGGCGGTCGTGTCCGAGCCGCCGCGGCCGAGCGTCGTGACGTCCTTGGCGGTGCTGACGCCCTGGAAGCCGGCGACCAGGACGATGGAATCCTCGTCCAGGGCGGCCCGGATACGGTCCGCACGAACCTCCAGAATGCGAGCCTTGGTGTGGCTCGTGTCCGTCACGATGCCCGCCTGCGATCCGGTCAGCGAGATCGCCCGATGTCCAAGATCGTTGATCGCCATCGCACACAGCGCACACGACACCCGCTCTCCGGTGGAGAGGAGCATGTCCATCTCCCGCGGATCGGGCTGCGGGGAGATCTCGAACGCGTCGGCGATGAGCCGGTCGGTCTCCTTGCCGCGCGCGCTGAGGACGACGACCACGTGCTGGCCGGCCTCCCGCTTGGCGACGATGCGTTCGGCGGCGCGCTTGAGGCGCGCCGCATCGGCGACGGAGGTTCCTCCGAACTTCATGACGACGGTGCCCGACATGGACGCGCAATGCTAGAGGCTGCGGGCGCAGCGTCATGACCCGGTGGCTGCCCATCGGCCTGGTCGGGGGAGTCGCGGCGGTCGTCGTCGTCCTGGTGCTCGCGCTCGGCGGGGGCGACGGCAGCTCGGCGGTCCCCGAGGGCGGGTCGTCCTTCGGCGCGACGACGACCGGCGGCGGTGGGCAGACGGGGCTCCTCGATGCGCTGGCGCCGGTGCTCGAGCAGGCGCAGGAGGAGGGCACCGCGCCGCGCGCCGCCGGGGCGGGTGCCGCGTCCGCCGCCGCAGCGCCGCCCGCGCCCGCGCCCGAGCCGGCCGCCGGTGGGCTGCCCGCCGGCGCCTCGCGCTCGGCCGCGCGCCTCTTCCTCATCGGCTTCGGCGGGACCGCCGCCGGGCCCGCCGTGCTGCGCCAGGTCGGCGCGCACGAATGGGGCGGCGTGGTGCTGGAGCCGGGCAACGGCAGCTCGCCGCAGCAGGTGGCCGGCCTGGTCGGCCGGCTGCGCGGCGCCGCGCAGCGCGCCCGCCACGTGGTGCCCGTGATCGCGGCCTCGCAGCTGGGCGGCGACTACGACGCGGTCCCGGTCGGCTCGGCGCTGCCGTCGGCCGCGGCCGACGCGGCGGCGGCGCAGCGGGCCGCGCTCGGCGCGGGCAAGGTGCTGCACACGCTCGGGATCCGCCTGGTGCTCGCGCCGGTGGCCGACACCTCGACGCCCGGCGGTCCCTGGGAGGGCCTGGCGTACTCCGACGATCCCGACGACGTGACCGCCATGGCGAGCGCGGCCGTGGCCGGGTGGAAGCGGGGCGGCGTGGCGCCCGCCCCCGGGCACTTCCCCGGCGAGGGGGCGGCGTCGGGCGACCCCGTCGAGGGGCCGGCGACCGTCGGCCTGTCGATGGACGAGCTGCGGGGGCGCGACCTGCGGCCGTTCGCCTCCCTCGCCGCGAGCGCGCCGGCGATCCAGCTCAGCAGCGCGACCTACGTCGCGTTCGACGGCGTCACGCCCGCGACGCTGCTGCCCGAGGTCGTCGCGCAGCTGCGCGACGACTTGAAGTTCGGCGGCGTGATCGTCAGCGGCGACCTCGCGGCGGCGTCGCTGGCGACGGGCCGGCCGGTCGCCGAGCTGGCCGTCGCAGCGGTGAAGGCCGGCTGCGACCTGCTGTGGATCCCGGGCGACGCCGCCGCCCAGGAGGCGGCCTGGCGCGCGGTCGTGCGCGCCCTACGGAGCGGCGACCTGCCGTCCGTGCGCGTGGCCGAGGCGCTGCGGCGGGTCAGCCTCCTGCGCGCCCAATACGGCGTGCGCTGAGCCACGAGGGGTCACACTGGACGGGCGGCATGACGCCCCACCCCCGCCCCACCCCCGACGGCGCGGTCCTCCGCGCCCGCGGGCTCGTGAAGGTCCACGGGTCCGGCCGCGGACAGCGGCGCATCCTCGACCGCGTCGACCTCGACGTGCGCCCCGGCGAGCTGCTGGCCATCGTCGGGCGATCGGGGAGCGGCAAGTCCACGCTGTTGCAGCTGCTCGGCGGGCTGGACCGCGCGGATGCCGGGACGGTGGAGGTCGGCGGCCGGTGGGTCGCGGGACCGCGCGACGGCCGGCCGTCGGAGCGCGAGCTGAGCGCTCTGCGGCGCGAGGAGATCGGCTTCGTCTTCCAGTTCTTCCACCTCCTGCCCGAGCTCGACGGCGAGGCCAACGTCCTGCTGCCCGCGACGCTGCCGGGCGCCGACGGGCGGGCTGCGGCGGCGCGGGGACGCGCGCTGATCGACCAGCTCGGGCTGCGCGACGTCGCGGCGCTGCGGCCCCACCAGCTGTCGGGCGGCGAGCAGCAGCGCTTCGCACTGGCGCGGGCGCTGGTCGGCGACCCGTCGCTCGTGCTCGCCGACGAGCCGATCGGCAACCTCGACGTGGCCGCCGGCGACGTCGTGCTCGACCTGCTGCGGGGGATCGCCGACGGCGGCCGCGCGGTCGTGATGGTCACGCACCAGGCCGAGGCGACCGCGCGAGCGGATCGGGTCCTGCGACTCGAGGGCGGCGCGCTGGTCGTCGACCGGACCTCGGCCCGCGGCGATGACGGGCAGGTGCGCGCGACGGGATGACGTTCGCGCTGCGCACGGCGTGGGCCTCGCTGCGCGGCCGCCCGGGGCGCACGCTGCTGACCGCGACCGGGATCGCCGCCGCGGGGCTCGTGCTCGGCGTCGCGCTGACCGTCGCCTACGCGCTGTCGACGGGCTTCGACCGCGCCGCGCAGCGGGCCGACCTCCCGACGGTCGTCGCGCGCTTCGACTCCGAGGACCTGCCCGACGTGAGCCGTGCCGTCCGGGACCTGCCGAACCTGGCGGCGGCGTCGTACCGCTTCGAGCAGACGCAGGTGCGGCTCGCGGCGCACGGCCATGCGCTCCAGGACGGCGTGGTGCAGGTGGTCCCGGAGGGGCGGCGCGGCTACGCGATCGTCGCCGGACGCGACGTGGGCGCGCGCGACCGCGAGGTGGTGGTCGAGCGCGGCCTGGCGCGGGCCTGGGGCCTCGGCGTCGGCGATCGCCTGCGCGTCGGCCGCCTCGGGCTCCTGCGGATCGTGGGCGTCTCCGTGGCGCCCGACAACGTGGCGTTCCCGCTGGCCAGGACCGCGCGCGTGACCGTCGCCCAGGAGGCGCTGCTGCGCCGCTTCGGCTCCCGGCGCGGCGACCGCTTCCCGGTCAACATGGTGGCCTTGTGGGCGCATGACGAGTCGCGTTCCGACGTCCTGGTCTCCGCCGCCCGGCAGTCGTCGTTCGGGCTGCGTCAGCTGCGCTTCCTGACCCGCAGCGGCGTCGAGGCGCTGGTCGGGCAGGCCGCCGGCATCGTCGTCGCGTTGTTGGTGGCCTTCGGGATCGTCGCCACCGGCCTGGCGGGCGTGCTGCTCGGCGCGGGCGCGCAGTCCGAGGTACAGCGGGCGCTGGACCGGATCGGCCTGCAGCGAGCGCTGGGCGTGACGCCCGGCGCGGTCGTGGCGGTCCACGCGGCACGCGGCGCGCTGGTGGCGGCGCCCGCCGCGGCGCTGGGGCTGGCCGTCGGCGCCGTGGTGGCCCGCAACCCGTCGGAGAGCGTGTTGTCGTCCTTGAACGAGCTGGCCCCGGGCGGCCCGACGATCGCGGCGCTGCTCGGCGCGGTGTGGCTCGCCGCGATCGGCCTCGTGGCCGGCTCCTCCGCCGTGCCCGCCTGGCGCGCCGGGCGGCGCGCCCCCGCGTCGCTGCTGCGCGGCGGCGACGTGGCCGCCCCGCGGGCGCCGGGGCACCGGCGCGTCGCGCGGGGCGGCCTCGCCGGGCTCGGCGTGCGGCTCGTCGCGGCGCGGCGCGTGCGGTTCGCCGCGGTCGTCGCCGTGCTCGGAACGGCGGCGAGCGTCGTGCTGCTGCTGCTCGCGCTCGCCTCGCTGCTGCAGGCGCTGCGCGACGATCCGGCGACGCTCGGCAAGCGGTACCAGCTGACCGCGCAGCTGCCCGACTACGCGGTCGACGCGGTGCAGGCGATCCCCGGCGTGCAGGCCACCGCGCCGCGGTTCTCGCTCGACGCGGTCAGCGCGTCGTCGCTGGGCTCGCCGCTGAAGGTGATCGCCTACCCCGGCGATCACACGCGCTTCGAGGCGCCGCCGCTCGCGGCGGGCCGGCGCGTCCGCGGACCAGGCGAAGCGGAGGTCGGCCTCGGGCTCGCCGACGCGCTCGGGCTGCGGCCGGGATCGACGCTCGTCGTCCAGCCCCGCGCGCCCCGGGAGGCGCGCTTCCGGGTCGTCGGCGTCGTCCGTGCGCTGCAGGACGAGGGTCGCGTCGCCTACGTGCGGCCCGACCGCCTCGACGCGGCCGGCGCCACGCTCACCGGTCCGATGGTGCTGCGCCTGGACCGGGGCGCCGACCGCGCCCGCGTCGCCCGCGGCCTCCGCGACCTCGGCGCCCGGGCCGAGCCCGTCCGCGGGGCGACCGGGGACGACGGCGCGTTCCTCGACGTCCTGGCCGGCCTGCTGCGCGTGGTCGCGCTGACGGTCGCGCTCGTGTGCCTGCACGCCCTGGTCAGCGCGCTGGCGCTGACGGCCCGCGAGCGCCGCGGCGCGGTCGCGACCCTCCGCGCCGCGGGCGCCGACGCCCGCGCGCTGCGCCGGCTCCTCGCGGGCGCCGCGGGCGCCGTGGTGGTGCCCGCGCTGGCGGTCGCCGTGCTCCTCGAGGCGGCGGTCCTCGCGCCGCTCGTGGCGCACCTCGCCGCCGGCTACGCCGACCTGCCGCTGGGCGCGAGCGCCGGCCAGATCGCTCTCGTCGGCGGCGGCCTGCTGATTCTCTCCTGGCTCGCCGCCTGGCTGACCGGCCGCCGCCTCGTCCGCGAGCCGGTCGTGGCCGGGCTCCGGGAGGAGCCATGAGCGGTCGCCGCAACTCCACTCGACGCGAGCTGCTCGCCACGGCGTCCAGCGCCGCAGCGGCGGCGCTTCTGGCCGGCTGCGGCGGCGGGGCGGGCTCCGCGGCGCCCGGCTCGACGCTCCTGCGCACGCTCGTGGACCCCGACGGCGACGGGCTGCTGCACGGCGGTCCCGGCCTGCCGCTGACCGATCGCACCGACCTCGCGCCGCGCGCCGCGCCCGGACGCGTCCTCGCCGCCGTCGCCCAGGTGTCGGACCTCCACGTCCGCGACGCGCAGTCGCCCGGGCGTGTCGCGTTCCTCGACCGGCTCGGCCCGGACCTCGGCGCGGCCTTCCGGTGGCACGAGACCCTCACGGCGCAGGTCGTGGCCGCGACCGTCGAGGCGGTCAACGGCGCGCGACCGCAGGCCGTGCTCCTCACCGGCGACCTCGTCGACTCGGCCCAGCGCAACGAGCTGGCGTGGGCCCTCGCGCTGCTGCGCGGCGGGACCGTCCGCCCCGACTCCGGCCGCCGCGGCTACCAGGGCGTCCAGGCCGCGTCGATCCCCGATCCCCTCTACTACCGGCCCGGCGTCGACGCCCCGCGCCATCCCGAGCTGCTGCACCGCGCCGTCGGACCGGTGCGCAGCCCGGGCCTGCACGCGCCGTTTCACCCCGTGCTGGGCAACCACGACATCTTGGTCGCCGGCGAGATCGCGCCGACCACCGCCACGCGCGCCGCGGCGACCGGCGACCGTCTGCTGGTCACCCCGTCGCCCGACCTCCTGCGCGCGCTGCGCGGCGCACGCCCCACGCGCGCGCAGGTCGACGAGCTGCTGGCCGCCGGCCTCGACGGCGACGCGATCCGCGTCGCGCCCGACCCGGCGCGCACGCAGCTCGACGCCGCCGAGGTCGTCGCCCGCCTGCGCCGCGGCAGCACGGGCCGGCTGGACTACGCCTTCGACGTCGGCGACGCGCTGCGCGTGATCGTCCTCGATCTCGTCCGCCGCGACGCGGGCTCGGGCGGTCTGGTCACCGCCGGGACGCTCGCCGCGCTGCAGCGCGAGCTGGCCGCGGCGGGCGACCGCTACATCTTGGTCGCCGTCCACCAGCCGCTGCACGCCACCGCGGGCGGCGACGCGATCCTCGACGTCCTGGACGCCGACCCGCGCATCGTCGGCGTGCTCGCCGGCCATACCCATCGCAACGCGATCGCCGCGCGCCGCTCGCGCGCAGGCGGTTACTGGCTGATCACCACCGCCTCGATCGTCGACTGGCCGCAGCAGTGGCGGTCGCTGCGTCTGGTCGAGACCCGCGGCGGCGGCGTGGCGCTGGAGACGTGGATGGTCGACCACACCGGCCGCCCCAACGACGAGGGGTCGCTGGCCGGCATCGCCCGCGACCTGTCGTTCCTCGACCCGCAGGGCGGGCGGCCCAACCACGCCGCCGGCCCGCCGTCGACGCGCAACGTACGCCTCCATCTCCCCGCACGCCGGCCGCGTGCACCACGCCGCCCCGGCGTCCCCCGCGCGCTGCCGCCCGAGACCGCCCCGGAGCGCCTCGGCGTGGGCGACACGGTGGCCGCCCGCGCCTAGTAGTGGGTCGCGCGGGGACGCGTGGTCTGTCGGCGACGACGGCGGGAGTGCCGCGGGCGTTGGTCGGTCTCCCGCAGGCGCCGGGGCCTGCCGCCGGCGCTGGGAAGCGGGGGTGGGCCTGTTTGGCGCGGTCGGGCCGCGGCGTTCGGGCCCACCCGCGCCCCCCCGGCGATGGCGGCAGACCCGCGGCGCTCGCGGCACCCGCCGGCCCGGTCGAGATCGGCGAGCATCATGGCGCTCCCGGATCGACGGTGATGACTTGGCCACCGCCGACCTGCTCCTATGCCTCCCGCAGCAACCCGGCCGTCGAACAACTCATCCAGCCGCCCAGCTCCCTCACGCCTCCAGGTCCTCCGGCAGCGGGACCTCCTGCGGCGAGCGCCCCTCGCCGGTCTCCTCCCACGCCGTCCACGCGCGCCCGTCGCGGCCGACGTGCTCGCCCGAGCCGCCCAGCGCCAGCAGCACGAGCGGCACCGCTCCGGCGTTGACCAGCTGGCGCCGCACCGGCGGCCCCACCCGGACCACCCCACCCCGCGCCAGCACGTGGGCGACGCCCTCGACCATCAGCGTCAGCTCGCCCTCCAGCACCACGTAGACCTCCTCCTGGTGGTCGTGGGCGTGGATGCGTCCACGCTGCCGCGGCGCGAGCGTGACAAGGTTCATCCCGAAGCCGGTGACGCCCAGCTCGCGCCTCAGCGGCTGGAACCGCTCCCCGCTGCCGGGATCCATGGTGGTGAACGTGATGTCGGGCTCGGCCATGCCGCCGAGCGTACGCTGCCTAGATGGTTGATTCCGTATCGCGGTCAGTATCCGTAGGCGGCGAGGTGGCGTCCGGGCTGGCCGATCTGCTGGTTGTGCCACAGCGCGGCGGACAGGGCGAGCAGTCGCAGACCGACGCGGGCAG
>Ga0193699_10000027_pt1 | contig 135473 bp, 141 predicted proteins | sample L3c2metaG_FD_160095 | JGI IMG/M metagenome (GOLD analysis project Ga0193699, IMG submission 160095) | Soil microbial communities from a riparian zone of the East river system, Colorado, United States - L3c2 | ecosystem: Environmental > Terrestrial > Soil > Riparian zone | place: USA: East...
GCCGATCCACCCCAACCTGGCCGGGATGACGGGAGCGGCGGCGATCCTCGGGCCGGTGGCCAAATGAACTGAGGCCCAGGGATAGGAGCCTGCCCCGGTAGGGGTTTCGCTTAACTTTTTCGGTGAATCGCTGATTGGGCTGACGCCCGGGCGGCCTCAGCGAAAAAGTACAAGACGCTTCACCCCTACCGGGACAGGCTCCTAGCTGATGACGCTTGTTGGGCACGGCTCGGGCATCGGGAAGAGCTTTAGGAAGTGGCGGGCGTCTTGTTTGCTTCCTTCGATGGTCACCGCGCCTGAGCTGAGCGCGACGGCGAGTGGGAGCTGGCCGGTGAGCAGCGCCGCCAGCGTGCCGGGGTCGGTCTCGACCGCCGCGGACGCTGCCTCGGCGCCGCCGCGGCCAAGCTCGAGCTCGCCGCCGGCGATGCGGACGTGAAAGATCTCCTCGCCGAGCCGCAGCTCGTAGCTCGCCAGCAGGTCGCCCGCGGCCTCCGCGTCGAAGAGCGAGCGCAGCGCCAGGACGATCGAGCTGGCGCCGATCTCGCGGTGCTCGGGTGGGACCGGCGAGCGGGCGCCCCAGGCGCCGAGCTGGGTCACGACCGGCTCCAGCCCCCTGCCCCACTCGGTCAACTCGTAGACCTGGGATGCAGCCGGCGGCGGAAGTTTGCGACGATGGACGACACCGGCTTGCTCCAGCTCGCGCAGGCGCTCCGAGAGGATGTTGGGGCTGGCGTGGGGGAGACCCGCGCGCAGGTCGGTGAAGCGCTTCGGGCCGAGCAGCAGCTCGCGCACGACAAGGAGGGCCCAGCGCTCGCCGACCAGGTCGAGGGCGTAGGCAAATCGGCACGCCTCCCCATATGAGCGCTTCGTTGCCATATGACCAGTTTAACCACTTGATACAAATTTGCAACCAAGTAGTCCTGTTTTAAAACTATTTGCTAGGGTAGCCGCATGGATATGACCAACGAGTCTCAAAACCGGTGGCTGGCCCTCTACGTGCTCTGCGCAGGCATGCTGATGATCGTTCTCGACATCACGATCGTCAACGTCGCCCTGCCTTCGATTCAGGACGACCTCGGCTTCTCACAAAGCAACCTCGCATGGGTTGTCAACGCCTATCTGGTTCCTTTCGGCGGCCTGCTGTTGCTCGCCGGCCGGCTCGGCGACCTGCTCGGCCAGCGCCGTGTCTTCCTCACCGGCCTCGCGGTCTTCACCACCGCTTCGCTGCTCTGCGGGATCTCGCAGAGCCAGGAGATGCTGATCGGCGCGCGGTTCATCCAGGGCGTCGGCGGGGCGCTGACCTCGGCGGTGATCCTGGGAATGATCGTGACGATGTTCCCCGAGCCTCGCGAGCAGGCGAAAGCGATCGGCGTCTACGGCTTCGTCGCCTCCGCCGGCGGCACGATCGGCCTGCTGGTCGGCGGCGTGCTGACCCAGGCGATCGCCTGGCACTGGATCTTCTTCATCAACCTGCCGATCGGGATCGCGACCGCGATCATGGCCCGCCGGCTGATCGCCGACCGGCCCGGGATCGGCTTCGGCAAAGGCGCCGATCTGCTCGGCGGGGCGCTGATAACCGGTGGTCTGATGCTCGGCGTCTACACGATCCTCGGCATCTCCGAAAAGGGCTGGGGGTCGACCCAGACCCTCGTCCTGGGCACGATCTCACTGGCGTTGGAGGTGGCCTTCGTCCTGCGCCAGGCGCGCATCGCCAATCCGTTGATGCCGCTGCGCCTGTTCCGCTCGCGCAACGTCTCCGGTGCCAACGCCCTGCAGATGCTGCTCGTCGCCGGGATGTTCTCGATGTTCTTCCTCGGCGCCCTCTACCTGCAGCAGATCCTCGGCTATGACCCGCTCCAGGTCGGCTTCGCCTTCCTGCCCGCCACCCTGGTCATGGGGACGCTCTCGCTCGGCTACTCGGAGAAACTGATCATGCGCTTCGGGCCACGGGCGATGCTGATCCCTGGCATGGTCCTGGTCGGCTTCGCGCTGCTGCTCTTCGCCCGCACCCCGGTCGACGGCAGCTACCTTGCCGACGTCCTGCCGCCGATGCTCCTGATCGGGGTCGGCATCGGGATCTCCTTCCCGTCGTTGATGACGCTGGCGATGTCGGGAGCGACGCCGGAAGACGCCGGCCTCGCCTCGGGCGTGGTCAATACCAGTGCTCAGGTGGGGGGTGCGATCGGGCTGGCGGTGCTGGCGACGCTGGCGGCCGAGCGCACTGACGGGTTGCTTTCCGACGGCGCCACCCACGCTGCCGCGCTCAACTCCGGCTTCCATCTCGCCTACCTGGTCGGCGCCGGGATGGTCGCAGTCGCCCTGGCGATTGCCGTCTTCGTGCTGCGCTCCGAACCGATGCCCGACCCGGCGGCGATGGCCGAGGGCATGGCCGGCGAGGAGGCGCATGGCGGCGCCCGCGAGCCCGAGCCCGCCTATTCAGAGGGTTAGAGACTCCAAACCAGTCAAAGGAGAGAGATATGGGACAGCCAGTTGTTCACTTCGAGGTCATTGGTAAGGACGGCGCCAAGCTGCAGAGCTACTACTCGGAGCTGTTCGGGTGGGAGATCGACGCCAACAATCCGATGAAGTACGGGATTGTCAAAGGCGAGGACAACCCCTCCGACATGGGGAGCATCGGCGGCGGTATCGCCACCGGGCCCGACGGCTACGAGGGCCACGTCACCTTCTACATTGCCGTGCCCGACATCGAGGCGGCCCTGCAGAAGGCTGAGGAGCTCGGCGGTGAGCGAGTCATGGGCCCGGAGAAAGTCATGGACTCGGTCGAACTCGGTCAGTTCAAAGACCCCGAGGGTCACCTGATCGGCCTCGTGCGGGACTCCTCCTAGCCGGCGGCTTCAGCGCGGCGTAGGCCGCCGCGCGCCCAGAGGCCGAAGAGGAACGGCAGGGCGATGGCTACGGCGAAGGCGAGCGCGATCACGGTCGGCTCGCCGGAGATGAAGCCGCGCCCTGCCTCGAGCAGGGCGGTGACCGGGTTGAGCGAGGCGACCGTGTGGATCCAGCCGCTGAGCAGGTCTAGCGGCACGTAGACGGGGGCGAGGAAGAGGACCAGGAAGGTGGGGAATTGCATCAGCGGCCCGCCCTGGATCGAGCGCACCCGCATCGCCACCCCGGCCGCCCACAGCGTCGCCGCCAGGTTGACCAGGATCGCGAGACCGTAGAGCCCGACGATTTCGACTCCGCCGCCGCCGACCTCCATCCCGGCGATCAGCGCCACCGCAGTCAGGATCGTCCAGGTGATCAGCGCTCGGACCAGCGCCGCCAGCAGGTAGCCGACGACGATCCCGCGCCGGTCGGTCGCCGCCAGGAGGTAGCGGCGGGAGAAGCCGGTCTCGAAGTCGCGGGCGATGCCGAAGCCGGTGAAGACGCCGCCGAAGGCAGCCGACTGGAGCAGCACGAAGACGAACTGGAAGGCGGTGTAGCCACCTTCGAAGTCGAACCCGGGGGCACTGGAGATCGCCGAAAGGCCGCCGGCGAAGGCGGTGAAGAAGAAGAGCGGGAAGACGATCCCCGGCACCAGGAAGGCCGGGTTGGTGAGGAAGTTGTGGATGCTGCGCCAGGCGACGGCGAGGGCGATCTTGCGGGTCACGTTCTCACCAGCCTCGTCTTCAGCGCGGCCGAGGCGGCGAACATGCCGACGACGAGGATCGCCGCCGCGATTCCGAAGCCGAGCGCCAGGTCACCGGCGTTCCAGCCTTCGATCAGCAGCGAGCGGAACGCCTGCAGCAGGTAGGAGACCGGGTTGATGCTGGCGACGGTGTGGAACCAGTCGGTCTGCAGCAGGTTGAGCGGCAGCGCCATCGTCGAGAGGAAGAGGAAGACGAAGAAGACCGGGAAGAGGCCCTGGACCGCCTCGCCCGAACCGGTGCGCAGCGCGGCGAAGAGGCCGATCGAGCCGAAGGCGACGGTGATCGTCACCGAAAGGGCGACGATCATCAGGGCCCCGCCGAAGCCGGCGGCGAGTTCGGCCCCGGCGATCAACCCGACTGCGAGGTAGACCGCGGCCTGGACGAGGCCGAGGACGACGGCGCCGGCGAGCAGGCCGCTGAGCAGCGCCGCGCCGCGCAGCGGCGTCAGCGCCAGGCGGTTGAGGAAGCCAGTCTCGATGTCGCGGGCGAGGTCGGTGCCGGCGTTCATCACCGAGAACAGCGCCCCCTGCATGAAGGGCACGGCAAGGGCGAAGGTGAGGTAGGAGTCGGTCGGGAAGCCGGGCAGGTTGGTCGCGTCTTTGAGCCCACCCGAGTTGACCGCGAGCAGGAAGAGGGGAAAGATCAGCGACGGCACGATCTGCGCCGGCTGGCGCAGGGTGCGCAGCACCGAACGGCGAGCGAGCTGGCCGACCTGGATGCGCAGGTCGCCGCTCACGTCCGCACCGCCTCCATTTCCTCGCTGTCCTCCTCGGTCGCCTCGTCCCCGGCGCCCTCCAGCGAGCGCCCGGTCTTGGCGAGGAAGACGTCGTCGAGCGAGGGCGCGTGCAGCTGCAACTGCTCGATCGCGATTCCCTCGGCGTCGAGGGCACGGACAACGTCGGCGAGCTGCGACTCGCCGCCCGCGAGCAGAACGGAGGCGCCGCCGCGGTGCGTGGCGCCGCACCTCTCGCCGAACGGCTGCAGCGCCCGCTCCACCCGCTCTTGGTCGCCCGGGTCGCGGGGCACCGCCTCGACCGTCGGCCGGCCGATCTCCGCCTTGAGCTCGGCCGGCGTGCCCTCGGCGACGATGTGCCCGTGGTCGATGATCCCGACCCGGTTGGCGAGTGCGTCGGCCTCCTCGAGGTACTGGGTGGTGAGAAAGACGGTGACGCCATCCTCGGCGGCGAGCCGCGCGACCTCGTCCCAGAGCGCGGTGCGGCTCTGGATGTCGAGGCCGGTGGTCGGCTCGTCGAGGAAGAGGATCCGCGGCCGGTGCACCAGCGCCAGCGCCAGGTCGAGTCGCCGTTTCATCCCGCCGGAGTAGCCGCCGACTTTGCGGTCGGCCGCCTCGGAGAGGCCGACGCGGGCGAGCAGCTCGCGCCCCCGCTCGATCCGCTCGGCCTTGGCCAGTCCATGCAGCGCGGTCTGCAGGCGCATGTGCTCGCTGCCGGTCAGCAGCGGGTCGAGCGCCGCCTCCTGCAGCGCGGCGCCGATCGCGCCGCGGACCTTTGGCCCTTCGCGGACGATGTCGAAGCCCGCGACCCGGGCCGTCCCCGCGGTGGGCGGCAGCAGCGTGGTCAGCATCAGAACGGTGGTCGACTTGCCCGCTCCGTTCGGGCCGAGGAAGCCGTAGATCTCGCCCGGCGCGACCCGCAGGTCGATCCCGTCGACGGCTCGCGGCCCGTTCTTGAACTCGCGGACCAGCCCTTCGACTTCGATCCCGGCCTGCCCTCCGGCGTCTGCGCTCATCTCACACCAGCCTTTGCGTGTTGCGGGGAAAGCTCAATAGTTGAGGTTTACCATGATTGGGATTAGTATGCATTCCGATGGAGGCGAAAGCAAAGCGGGGGCGGGGGGCGAGCGTAAAGGATCCCGCCGCTGAGGCCTGGAGCCTTCTCACCGGACTCGTATACCCGCCCCCGTTCCTGCCTATCGTGCGCGAGCTCGGCCTCCGACCGGCTTCCTTCGGCGCCCTCCGCGCGCTCGCGGAGCCGCGGACGATGGGCGAGATCGCCGACGTGCTTCACTGCGACCGCTCCAACGTCACCGGCATCGTCGACGGCCTCGAAGAGCGCGGCCTCGCCCGCCGCACCCCTTCCGAGGGCGACCGCAGGGTGAAGCTGATTGCCCTCACCGCCGAGGGCCGCCGCCTCCGAGCCCGCCTGATGCGGGCCTTCGAGAAGCCACCGGATTGGCTCGGCGGCATGTCCGCAGCCGACCAGCGAGCCCTGCGCGACCTGCTCGATCGCGCGACCGCCGGCGACGCCTGAGACGCACTCGTCTTGACGGCGGGCCGGCGCCGCGTAGTGTGAGCGGCGGGATGGTTCCCGAGACCCGATACGCGCGCAGCGGAGAAGTCGGCATCGCCTACCAGGTGTTCGGCGAGGGTGAGTTGGACCTGGTCCTGGCCTTCCCATTCCTCTCCCACCTCGACCTGATGTGGGAAAGCCCGCCGCTGTCCCACTTCCTGCGTCGCCTCGGCTCCTTCGCCCGGGTGCTGGTCTTCGATCGTCGCGGGGTCGGGCTCTCCGATCCGGTGGCGCGCCCGGCGACGCTCGAGGAGCGGATGGACGACGTCCGCGCCGTGATGGACGCCGCCGGCTCCGAGCGTGCCGCGCTGCTCGGCATGTCGGAGGGAGCGACGATGTGCATGCTCTTCGCCGCCACTTACCCGGAGCGCACCTCGGCGCTGGTGCTGTGGGGGGCGATGGCGCGCTCGACCGCCGCCCCCGACTACCCCTGGGCGCCGGAGAGGGAGGCCGTGCTGGAAGCGCAGGCCGAGCTGGTCGCGCCGCTCTGGGGGCAGGGCGCGACGATCGACATCTTCTCGCCGAGCATGGCCGCCGACCCTCGCGCGCGCGAGTTCCAGGCTCGCTTCGAGCGCCAGGCGGCAAGCCCGATGCGGGTCGGGCAGCTGGTCGAGATGTTCCTCGACACCGACGTGCGCGAGACGCTGCCGCTGATCCAGGCACCCACCCTGGTCCTGCACCGCCGCCAGGACCGCGCCGTCAACTACCGTGCCGCTCGCTGGCTCGCCGAGCGGATCGAGGGCAGCCGCTACGCCGAGCTGGAGGGCGAGGACCACTTCCCCTGGGTCGGCGACAGCGACGCCGCGCTCGCGGCGATCGAGGAGTTCCTCACCGGCGTGCGTCCTGGACCGGCTCCCGAGCGGGTGCTCGCCACGGTCCTCTTCACCGACATCGTCGACTCGACCCGGCTCGCCGCGGAGATGGGCGACCGCCGCTGGCGCGACCTGCTCGAGGAGCACCAGAAGCTGGTCCGCGACCGGCTGGGCCGCTTCGACGGCCGCGAGGTCAAGACGACTGGGGACGGCTTCCTCGCGGTCTTCGACGGGCCGACCCGGGCTGCGCAGTGCGCCCGGGAGATCGCCGACGACATGCCTGGGCTGGGGATAGAGGTGCGAGCCGGCCTGCACACCGGCGAGGTCGAGCTGATGGGCGACGACGTCGGCGGGATCGCTGTCCACCTCGCCGCTCGGATCGCGGCTCTGGCCGGGGCCCGCGCGGTCTTCGCCTCGCGCACCGTGCGCGACCTCGCCGCCGGCTCGGGCGTCGAGTTCGAGCCCGCCGGCCGCCACGCCCTCAAGGGCGTCCCCGACGAGTGGGACCTCTACAGCGTCGCTTGACGCGGGCAGCGCGCCGCCCTACGGGCGAGAAACGCGTCCCGCCGGGTCCCCGACTGCCCAGATCGCCAGCGGAGGCGGGATCAGGAGGAAGGCGAGGGAGGTGAGCTCGGCGATCGCGTCGGCAGTGTCGAAGTTGTCGAGGTGGCCGGCGTGGAAGCCGAGGTGGAGCGCGGCGGCGAGCAGCCAGGCCGAGCAGACGGCGCGGACCAGGGTCGGTTGCAGCGTCCAGGCCGCCCAGGCGAAGAGGACGGTGAAGCCGAGGTAGAGGCCGCCGACGTCGGTGACCAGATGCTCGTTGTAAGGGGGGATGCGGTCGACCCAGTGGGCGAAGAAGGGGAAGTCGTTGTAGAAGGCGTGCGGCGCGAGCGCCGCCGGGATGCCGACGGAGACGGCGGAGATGACAAGGATCGCCAGCGCGATGCGCGCGATCGTCGCCGCGCGCATCCGCTCGCCGCCTTGCTCAGCCATCGGCCAGCCAGCGCTCGAAGGTCGGGCCGGCGGCGGCGATGGCCGGGTTGCAGAGTGCGGCTTCGCGCAACGGCTGGCCGATCGAGCCGACCATCGGGATCCGCAGCGGCAGCGCCCTGTGGCCCGCCTCTCGCCAGGCCCTGGCCAGCTCGCTCAGCGTACGAACCTCCGGTCCGGCGATATCGGCGAGCCTCCCGCCGGGCTCGGCGTGGGCAACTTCCGCAAGCCGTGCCGCGACGAGCGGCGGGTGGATCGGCTGCAGGCGCGCGCTGCCGGTTGGGACGACGCCGAAACGGCCGGCCTGTTCGAAGGTCCAGGCGATCAGCGTGTGGAACTGCGTTGCCCGCAGCAGGCTCCAGGGGACCTCGGCAGCGGCGATCGTCTCCTCTTGTTCGACCTTGACCTTGTAATAGGCCGTCGGCACCCGGTCGCAGCCGACGATCGAGACGTCGACGTGATGGCGGACGCCAGCGGCCGCGCCGGCCCACAGCAGACGCTTCGTCCCCTCGGCCAGCACGGGAGCCGCGTCGCGCGGGCTCGAGTTCGAGCAATTGACCACGACCTCGGCGCCTGCGAGGGCCTCGTCCAGCCCCGCGCCGTCGGTCAGGTCGACGCTCCGGTGCGCCGCGCCGTCCGGCATCCGCCGGTTGGCATTGCGGCTGAGCGCCAGCACCTCGTCGCCGCGCGCTACCAGCTCGGCAACCACCAGCCTGCCGAGGACCCCGGTCCCGCCAGCCACCACCACCTTCATGGCGCGGAGCTTAGGCCCTTCAGGCAATCTGCGGCTGGCGGAAGAGCTCCGCCGAGGGAATGCCGATCACCTCGCCACCGAAGCGCTTCTCGCGTCCGTAGACGACCCAGGTGGTGTCGATTTCGCCGATGTCCAGGTCGAGTCGCAGCTCGTCCGCGTGCTCCTCGACGTGCTCCATGTGGGTCAGGCCGGAGTCGTAGCGGCCGGCGAGCAGCTCTTCGGCGACGATCGGCTTGGAGGCGACGTCGATCACCTCATCCCACTGGGAGAGGTCGACGTAGCCCTTGGTCGCGGGGACGATCCCGAGCGAGCGCGGCCGCTCGACCTCGCGCCGGCTGAGCAGGACCAGGTGCTTGGTCGGGTAGATGAAGGTGTCGACGACCCAGACCTCGGTCCAGTACTTCTCGGTTATCTCGTGCACCTTCGGGTGGGCGCTGCACTGGACGAGGAAGGCGCCGGGAGTCTCGCGCAGCATCTCCAGCCCGACGAAGAAGTCGACGATCAGCTCGATCTCGTAATCCTCGATCCCCTGGAAGCGCGCGTACTCGTTTACCGCCCGCTCGTGGCAGGTGCCGGTCGGCCCGAGGGTGATGAAGGTGACTGCCATCGGCCACCAAGGATACTCAAGTAAAGCTGATTATCTAGACGAAGCGTTTGACGAACTCCAGCGAGCGGTCTGCGACCTCGCGCCAGCCGTTGTCGATGGTCAGCGCGTGGCCGCGGTTGGGCATCTCGGCGAGCTCGGTCACTCCCGGGTTGCGCTGCTGCTTCTTGTAAGCGGCGTTGCTCATCGCCGGCGGTACCGCGTGGTCCTTTTCGCCGGTGAAGATCAGCAGCGGGCCGCGCTCGGAGTTGCCCGTGTCGACCTTGGTCTCAGCGCTCGGGTTGAGGTTCGCCAGCGCCGCCTGGAAGATCGGCAGCCCTGGCGCGGCGACGTGGAACTCGTCGTAGAGCGCCTTTGCCTCCGCCTCGTCGACCGCGTTGGCCCACCCGTAGCGGAACTGGTCGAGGGTGAGGGCGACGGCGCGCCCGCGGTTGAGCGGATTGCGCGTGACCGGCAGCGTCGAGCGCAGGGCCGCGATCGGCAGCGGCAGCACCCCTTTGAACGGGGCCGGGTCGACGGCGACCGTGGCGGCGGAAACGCCGCGCCCGGCGACGTTTTGCGCGATCAGCCCGCCGAAGGAGTGACCGACCACGGCGGGCTTCTTGTTCAGCGCGCCGATCACCTCGGCCATGTGGTCGGCGACCTGGCTGACCGACTTGCCGGCGAAGGCTTGGGGGTTCGCCCGCGCCTCCTCGACCGTCGCCGGGTCGTCGGGCCAATCGGCGGCGACCGGCGCGTAGCCCGCCTCCTCGAAGAGGGTCGCCCAACGCTCCCAGCTGCTCGCCAGCAGCCAGAGCCCGTGGATGAACACGACCGGGGTGCGGCCACCGGCATTTGCCGCCTCGATCTGACCTGCCTCACGCTCGGTGATCGTCGCCATCGTCTCGCCTTTCTGGGGGACCTGCCTGAAGAACGGAGATCGGTTGAAGAGTCTGACCTAAACGATCGGTGGGGCGTGCCCTCGGCGCTGGCGGCGAGCTCCTCGTCCCAGCCGCAGACGATGCAGGCATGGCGGAACGCCGAGCGGGTGAACTCGAGCGCGTAGGCATGAGGATCGGAGGCGGCGCGCACGTCGTCCCAATCGAGCACGTACTCGCCGAGCGCGTCATCCCAGTGGGCGGCTTGGGGGTCGAGTGTTCCCCCCTCGAATCCGTCCGGCGCCGGGTGGGCATAGGCGAAGAACGCCGCCTTGCCGTAGCGCCCGTCGCCCGGCCACCAACCCACCTCCACCTGCTGTGCGTCCCCTGCGTTTCGCGTGATGAAGTCGTCGGAGGGCGGCTCGGCAGGGAGGCCGGAGAAGAGGCTGACGGCGAGATCGAAGGAGCCCCACCAGGCGTTGACTGGAGAAGAGCGGCCGCGGTAAGGAGCGCGGAAGGCGGCGAGGACGAGGGCGGCCTGGGTGGCCGCGGAGAAGTAGGCGGCAACCTGCTCCGGCTCATAGGTGGCGTGCTCGCTGTCCTCGTCGAGCGGGACGCTCCAGGCGACCTCCTGCGGAGTCGGGTCGATCGCGACCGGACCGCCGAGCTCGGCGACGGCGGCGAGCAGCTCCCGCGTCACCTCGCCCACCGCCCGGTGCGGAGTGAGCGGGATGCGCCGCGAGCGCCCGTCGCTGTGCTCGGCCCGCGCCTCGTGGCTGTGCAGGTCGAGAGCCACGACCAGCGCCCCCGAGCCGTCGGCCGCCGGCAGCGGCGCCGTCTCCCACCCCCGCGCGGTCAGCCGCAGCGCGGCGTGCTGCAACTGCGGCTCGGCCGGAGCGAGCTCCGCCGCCAGCTTGCCCAGCGCCTGGGTGTGGGCGTGAAGCGTGTCGCAGGTTGCCGTCCAGTCCTCATAGGAAGCACCAGGCCAGGACGAAGACTGCATCGGACGAAGATAGCGCCAGGCAGCCGCTGGTGGAGCAAGCGCAACTTGACTATTTCGTCACACAGAAAATTCAGTCACGGCTCTCCTACGTCTTGTGCCGTTACAAGTCTCCGGAGACGCTCGACCCATGCCCCGGATCAGCAGCTTCTATGGGATCACGATCTGGATGTACTACGACGAGATCCAGCATCGCGGCCGGCCGCATTTCCATGCCCAGTACGGAGAGGCTGAGGCCTCTATCGATATCGCGCTGCTCGTCGCGATCGCCGGAAAGCTTCCACCACGTGCTGCGCGGCTGGTAACTGACTGGGCACGTATGCATCAGCTGAGTTACGGGCAAACTGGGAGCGAGCGCGCAATCGCCAGCCGCTTGCGCAGATCGATCAGCTCCCATGAACGGTCTACCATCGGACCATGCGCAGCACTCCACTTCTAGTCGCCGCCACGCCGATGGGCGACTACACGGTTCACGTTCGCTTTGAGGACGGTTTGACTGCCGACGTCGATCTCTCTTACATCTGTTACTACGGCGGTGTTTTCAAGCCCCTTGCGGACCCCGATTACTTCCGGCGGCTTCGTGCCGACCCTGAGGCCGGCACGATCGTCTGGCCCAATCGAGCCGACATAGCCCCGGAGACCCTGTACGCGCACGCCCAGCGCCGCCCTGCGCCGTCGGCCTAGTCGCCGGCCTCCTCGCCATTCGATTTCAGCGCGTACCACTGGGCGCCGAAGGCGCTGACGTCGTTGCCTTTTGCCTCACCCGGTTTGGTGTCCTCGACGAAGGTGTAGAGAGGATGGCCGGCGTAGGTCACCTGCATGGTGCCGTCGCTGCGCTTGGTCGTGCCGAGCTTCGAGGCTTCGGCGCCGTTCATCGTCTGCGGGGTGCTGCTGGTCGTCAGCGGCGGCCAGCCTTTCGCGCAGGCGCCGTAGCAAGCGGACTTGGTGCCCTTGTCTTTGTGGAAGTCGTAGAGGGTGAAGCCCTTGGAGTCGACGAGGATCGCCGTGCCGAGTTCGGGGCTCTTGGCTACCGCGACCGCGCCAGCGCCACCTGAGGCAGCTTCGCCGCCGCCTGCTTCGCTCTTGGCGCTCTGCGTCGTGCCGGTTTCGCTGCCACCGGATCCGTAAGCACCGCCTTCGCCCGAGCTGGAGCTGGAACTGGAGCTGCCACCGCAGCCGGTCACGGCAAGCAGTGCGCCGATCGTGAGGATGGCGATTGCTGGAACGGTTCTGGTCACGGGACTGCCTCCTGGGTTCGCGGGTGCGGCGGCGTGCCGCGGGTTGCCCGGAGTACGGAGGGCTGACCGGCGTGGTTCAGTCGCCCGGGGACTCTGTGGGCCCCTGGGGTTTCAGCCCGATCCGCCGGGTGAACTCGGAGTCGAAGACACCGGAATGATTGAACTCCTTCTCGACTGCGAGCCACTCGCCCCAATCGGGATAGAGCCGGCCGATGCGTTCCTCGGTGAGCGTGTTGTAGTGGCCCCAGTGCGGCCGCGCGCCGAGGTCGGCGAGCCGCGACTCGTATCCCTCCAGTAGGGAGTAGCAACCGAGAGTGCCGTCGACCATGATCAGCTCGATCATCATCGTCGGCTGGTCGTACATCATCGACGCGTAGGCATCGGAGGCGGCGACGAAGCGCAGCGAGAAGGGCGAGCTGTGGTAAATGCCTTCGTCGGCGCGCAGGCGGGCGATCTCGAGAATGCGATCGACGGCTGTGATGTGGCGACCGTCGACGGCGACCCCGAGCTCCATCGAGGTGGCTGGCAGCTTGTTGGCTTCGCCGATGTTGAAGACCTTGTAAGAGACGTTGGCGTAGCCGTCGTCGCGCATGCCGGCGAGGACCGAGTCGAAGCGCTTTGCCATCAGCCGTGGATGCCGCCGCGCCAGGTAGCGCACGATCGTGCCGGTGATCGGCAGCGAGGACTCGAGTTCGGTGAGGAAGTGACGTTCGAGCTTGTCCTGCGGCTGGTTGGCGGGCTCGGGGCAGTCGTTGCGCCAGGTGACCAGCGCCCGGTGCTCGCCGTCGCTGCCGGCGTAGGGGTTGACGAACAGCTCGTAGTGTCCTCCCTTGCCCAGCACACCGTCGCTGGTCAGCGTGTCCCTCACCGTCTCCCAGGTACTGAGCGTGCGGATCTCGTTGAGCCAGAACTTCTCCCGGACTTCCAGCAGCAGTGAGTGGACGATGCCGGTCGTGCCCATTCCGCAGACCGCCGCACGGAACTTCCGATCGTCCTGTTCCAGGTGAAGCGTCTCATGGGTAAACACGTCGCCGTCGGTCGGTCCGCCCCCCGGCTCCAGGCGCAGTGCTTTGCCACCGCAGATGACCAGGTCGAGCGAGCGGACCAGGTCGGGGAAGGGGCCGAAGGCGAGTCCCGAGCCGTGAGTCGAGGTGGAGACGACCCCGCTGATCGTCTGCGCGTCGTAGCCACCCATGTTGGGCAGCGCAAGCCCCATCCGGTCCAGCTCGGCGTTGAGCACGCCGATCGGCGTGCCGGCGAGCACCCGCACGAGGCGGTTCGCCGGCGCCCCGACCTTCAGCGGCTCCGAGGCGGCGTCTTCGACCCCGATCAGGTTGCGGGGTTCGACCAGATAGCCATCGGTCAGGGCCACGTCGGACCAGGAATGACCGCTACCGACCGCGCGGACCGTCTTACCGTTGCCCTCCGCCGTTTTGACCAGTTCGACGAGTTCCGACAGCGCGCCGGGAGCGACGATTTTCGCCGGCCGGCAGCTCCGGTTGCCGAGGTGGTTGTGCCAGACCGGGCTCAAGCCAGCTCTTCCACCAGCTGGGCGACGCCGCGCTCGGCCAGCGCCGCGATCGTCTTCGACGGGTTGACGCCGAGCGCGGTCGGGACGATCGATCCGTCGAGTACGTGAAGGCCGGGATAGCCGTGCACGCGGCCGGCATCGTCGACAACCCCGGCGGAGGGGTCGTCTGCCATCGGGCAGCCGCCCAAGGGGTGCACGGTGGTGAACTTGCTCAGCGGCCCACCTTCGAGCGCGTAGAAGGGAGTTGCGCCACTGCCCTGTGCCAGCTCCACCGCGGTTCGTTCGAGGTCGTCGAAGAGCCGCTGGCTGGCGTCCTTGCTCCAGCGGATGTCGAAGCGCTTGAACAGGGGCGTGAGTCGCATCTGTCCGTTGGCGGCGTCGCGGCCGATCATCAGGAACACGAGTGAGTCGGTGTCGGACTCGAGCTGGCCGGTGTCTGACTTCGGCCTGCGAAGGTGGCTATAGCGCGGCCGCAGCGCCTGATCGCTCCAGCCGAGGCGCACGATGGCGTCGCGCAGGCGCAGCAGCCACCTCCGCCAACCGCGGATTACGTTAACGCCGCGCGCGACGTCGAGCAGGACGTCGAAGTTCGCCGGTAGGCCACCGTCGGCGACCATCAGCCGGCGCTCGGTGTAGTCGAGTTTGCTGGTCATGACCGGGCCGAAGTCGTTGCGGGCGCCGCGGACATCGGCGGCGGTCGGGTCGAAAGCTATCCCGAGGGCGTCGCCGTTGCCGGAGAAGCGGCTGCCGAGCGCGGGGGAGAGTAGTGGCAGGCGGCTGCGGTTGGTGAGCAGCAGCCGCGGCGTGCCGATCGTCCCCGCTGCGAGGACGACGGTTGGCGCCTCGACGCTGCCGCGCTTGCCGCTGTCGAGGTTCTTGAAGGCGACCGTCCAGTTGCCGCCCCGACCGGGAGGTGGCTCAATGGCTTCGGCGAGGTGAAGCTCGCGTACCTCGGCGCCTTCGGCCTCCGCTTTGGCGATGTAGGTGATGTCGACGGTGTTCTTGGCGTGGATCGGACAGCCGAGATCGCAGCGGCCGAGGTTTTCGCAGCCCTCCTGCTCCACGCCGCTGAACGGGTGTTTCCGTTTCTCACCGAAGTGGACGGCAATCGGCAGCGGGCTTGCCTCGCGCCCGACGTGGTGCCCGGCCGCGGCGAATGCAGCGACCTTGGCCAGCGCGGGCTCGGCGGGAGTGTGCACGGGATCGAGCGCTTCCTCCGTCTTCGTGTACCAGGGGTCGAGCTGTGCCCGGTCGATCGCGCTGGGCCAGCTCTCGTCGAAGACCTCGGCTGCAGCCCGTAGCTGTACGTTCGCGTAGACGAGCGAGCCGCCGCCGACTCCGGCGGCGGTGATCACCGAGACGTCCCGCATCATGCGGACGTCGAAGAGCCCCCGCGGGTTCACCTTTTCGTGCCAGATCATGCTCGGCGCGTCGCTCGGGTCGTCGATGAAGTCCTCGCGGCCAAAGCGCCGGCCGCGCTCGAGGACGCAGACCCGCTTCCCGGCTTCGGCCAGGCGGCAGGCAGCGATGCCGCCACCGAAACCCGAGCCGACTACGACCACGTCGTATGAGTGGGGCATCTCGATGTCTCCTTCCTCAGGGCGAATAGGGCGGCGGCACCTGGGCTTCCGGCGCCGGAACGGCGATGTTGATCAGGTCGCTGAGCGTGAAGCCACCGTCCTCCTTCAGGGTCGGTTTCCAGTTGGGCTGCACGCCGAGGTAGGAAAGCGGGTCTCCGGCGAGCAGGCCGATCAGCACCTCGGCGACGATCCGCCCGCCTACCGGGCCGAGGTGCGCCGATCCTGCCCTCACCTCGGCCTCCTTGAGGACGTAGAACCAGAGCGGCGCCCGATCCGCCAGGTCTTCACGTGCTGGTTCGCCGATCTCGACCCCGTTGAAGAGCTCGTCGTCGCCGAGCGGCTCGATGCCCATCGCCCGGGCGACGTCCTGCCCCGACGGCAGGCCGAGCATCTTGCCGCGGATCAGGTTGCGAATCGCCAGGTCCTGTGCGTCGGTGGGACTCGAGGTCCCGATGTCTTCTGGGCCCGCCGTCGATTTGGGCAGCGTCCCCAGCGGGTTGGAGAGTTGGGCGTCGAGCTTGTAGCCGGGTTGGGGCAGGTTCGGGTCGTCGCCGAGGCCGTCCTCGATTCCGTCGAGGAAGAACCGCCACTGGACTCCCCAGTCCGACTCGAGCTTGCGGAAGCCTTTGAGCGACTGCCTCGGGCCGTCGTTTTCCCCGATCGGGAATATCGGAATCCGGCTCACCCCGTCGATCGCCGGGCTCGTTTCCGCGACGTCGTTGATCTTGTAGCTGGGCCGGATCATCGAGTGCCCGAAGCGGTAGGCGGCGACCGAGAACTCGACCGGCATGTAAGGCTGTTCGTTCCAGCGGTAGAAGCGCAGCCGCGGCACCGGAGTCGCCGCTTCGGCCCCTGTCGGCGTTGCGTACGGTTCCGGGCGCAGGATGTCGTCGACCACCTCCTGGCCGACCAGGCGCGCCAGGAAATCGTGGACCACCACCCACTGATAGTGCCAGCGCACTTCCTTCTGGGCGAGCTTGAAGATGTCGTCTTTTTCCAGGTGGGAGTTCCGCTCGGCGACTTGATCGAGGACGCCGTTGTGGAACTTGAGGAACGTGGCCTGCAGCTGGGAGACGATCAGATTCTCGTCGTTGCGCGGGTCGCCGACGAGCGCACGTTCGTTCGCGTTCCGCTGCAGGTCGGGCCCCTCGACCCTCTCGTTCCCGGTGGAGACTTTTTCGCCGGGCTGAAGGTGGACGCCGTCTTTTTCGTAGAGGTACGGCTGGTCGGCCGGGCCCCTGCCGTAGAGGGAATCGAGGTCGAAGCGCGGGGTGCGGAAGTCCTCGAGCCCGTCGGGGTCGTTCTGGCGGGTGAGGCTGGAGACCGGGTCGAAGGTGATGTCGTGGTCGACGAACTGCCCGAAGTAGGTGTAGCCGGCAGGGAGCCGCAGCTCGCCATTGTCGAGTTCGGCCGTGTTCTCGTCGTCGTCCTCTATGCCGAGCGGCTTGTCGAGCTCCCCGTCCTCGAGCTCCTGGATCATTTTCCTACCGAGGTCTTCCAGCGAGCTGATCTTTGGCGAGTAGACCGGCAGATGGCGGAACATCCGCCCGAACCGGCCGCTGGATATCGGTGAGGCCGGGGTCCCTGCCAACCCCCGCGGCGGACTCCCGTGGGGTCGTTCGCCGGTCGGGGTGGTCGGTGGCTGCGTTCCGTCCATCGGAGCCTCCTGCGCTAGGCAATCAAGTTTCGAGTATGAAAATTCCTAACACAGCAAACTTCAAAAAGCAAAGCTCCGCCGGTATTCCGATCTCTCGACAGCTGGAGCCGGCTGGGCTCAGCCGGGTGCGAGGCGCGCTGCGCGCGAGGGCAGCAGCAGAGCGGAGGCGCAGACCATCGCGAAGGCAGTCGTCTGCAGGGCGATGCCGAGGGGGTTGGCGGAAAGGGGATCGCCGAAGACGAGCACGCCACCGGCGATCTGGGTCGCGTTTGCGACCAGGCCGATCAATCCGATCGCCTCGATCGCCTGGCCTCTCTGCAGCGCTGCCACCGTCGTGTACTGGGCCAGGGCCCCGCAGACGACGATCAGCGCGACCCAGGGGGCGATCAGCGCGATCGAGATCTCGCCGACGCCGAACAGTCCCTTGATCGCGATCCCGGCGAAGGCGATGAGCGTCCCGGCGAGGGCGGCGAGAAGCACCCCGTGGCGCTGAGCGAGGCGTCGGGAGCGATGGCCGAGGGCGAGGCCACTTGCGAGCAGCGCCAGGCCACCCTCGAAGCCGAGGATCGCGCCGACCGAGAATTCAGAGTGACTGCCGTGCAACTGCGGCACGGTGACGGCGAGAAGGGCGAGCCCACCACCGCCGAGGAGCAGGGCCAGCCATTGCCGTCGCTCGACCGGATCGCCGAAGATCCGCTGCGACATCACCGCCAGCAGCACCGCGCCGCCGGCGAGCACCGCCTGCACGAGGGAGATCGGCGCCATCGAGAGAGCGGCGACGTGGATCAGCCAGGCGATCGCGGCGAGGCCCCAGCCGGCCGCGAACCAGCGCGAGCCGGCCAGAGCGCGGACGCTCTCCAGTGGTTGTCGCAGGCGAATCGGGGTGGCGTGGTGGCATCCCCGGTGCTTGAGCAGGGAGGCGAGATTCGTCATCAGGGCAGCGACGAGCGCGAGTGCGATGCCGGCCTCCACCGAAGTTCCCGCCTACCGCTGCCCGACTATGTCGCGCGCCCGCGCGACCGCGGAGGCTGAGGTGTGGCAGGCCTTGGCGATCGCGTTGTCGGCGCGATCGGGAGCACGGCGCACCTCGAACTCGAGCAGGCCGGCCCGGCGCACTTTGACGCGCGTGTCGTTGCTGCAGTCAGCCGGCGCCGCCTCGAGCGCCGCCTCGCCGGCCCGCTCCCGCCTGCAGGTGAGGCAGAAGTGGCCGTCGGCGGCTGTGGTCCAGGTCTCCGGCAGCGGCACCGCCTCGCCGCCGAGCCGGCTGACTGAGACGCCGCAGCGGTCACAGGTCCATTTGGGCGCGGTGGGAGCGGCGGCGATCATCGGGCGGCCTTGGCCTTGGGGCGGCGACGCCGCCGCGAACGGCCGGGCGCGCGTTGCCCTTGCCGCTGCCCCGGTTGTGACGCGGGGCGCGGGAGATGTTCGTGTCCCTGGTCGAACTCGCGGACGAGGCCGAGGGCGACGGCCATCTGCCGCACCTCGTCTGCCTGGTCGGCGAGAACGAAGCTGATCCCGGTGCCCCGTGCTCCGGCGCGGCCGGTGCGGCCGACCCGGTGCACGTAGGAGTCGCGGTCACCGGGCGCGTCGAAGTTGACGACCTGTGTGATCCCGTCGACGTCGATCCCGCGAGCGGCGACGTCGGTCGCGATCAGCGCATCGACGTCGCCATTCTCGAAGCGGGCGAGGGCGCGTTCGCGCTGGCCCTGGCTTTTGTCGCCGTGCATCGCGGCCGCCTCCACTTGGTGTTTGCGCAGGCGCTTGACGAGGCGGTCGGCGCCGCGCTTGGTGCGGACGAAGACGAGCGTGCGCCCGCCCTCCTCGCCGCGCAGGTGCTCGACCAGCCGGTCGAGCTTGGCGCTCTGGGAATCGACGGCGAGAAAGCGGTGCTCGATGTCGGCTTTGTCCGCCTTGCTGGCGGCCTTGGTGTGGCGGCGCGGGTCGTGCGTGTAGGCGGCGGCGATCTTGCCGGTAGCGCCCTCGAGCGTCGCCGAGAAGAAGAGCGTCTGGCGCTCCTTCGGCGTCTGGGCGACGATCCGATCGACGGCGGGCTTGAAGCCCATGTCGAGCATGCGGTCGGCCTCGTCGAGGACGAGGACGCGGACCTGGCCGAGCGAGAGCGTGCCGCGCTGGATCAGGTCCTCGAGCCGGCCGGGCGTGGCGACGACGATGTCGGCGCGCTTCGCCGCGGCGCTCTGCGGGCCGAAGCCGACGCCGCCGTAGACGGCGGCGATGCGAAGTTGGCGCGCCTTGGCGACCGAGGTCAGCTCGTCGACGATCTGGCTCGCCAGCTCGCGGGTCGGGGCGAGGACGAGGGCCGAAAGGTGCTTTGCCCCCGGCTCGACGCAGTCGACCAGCGGCACGCCGAAGGCGAGCGTCTTGCCGGAGCCGGTGGGAGATTGGACCAGCAGGTCGTGGCCGGCGAGCGCATCGCGGATGACCATCTGCTGGACGGGGAAAGGTTGGTCGATGCCACGCTGCGAAAGCGCGCGCACGACGTTCTTGGATACGCCGAGATCGGCGAACGACATGATTTAGTGAGCTCCTTTTTGAGCGAATAGGGGAGATCCAGCGACCCCTAAACGCAAAGACAGCGCACGGAGGAAACGGAACCTCTCGGGCAGCGTTGAGCCAACCCGACATGCACACCGTAGCAGCCAAAATGCTTACCGCACCATGCGTGTCGATTATGGGCTTGCTCGTTCGTCGTAGGGGTAGAGAGCTAACCAGCGACCAAAAGGAGAATCAGCATGGGAAAGATCGTCGTAACCGAGTTCGTGTCCCTAGACGGTGTGATCGAGGCTCCAGGAGGAGGCGAGGACTACCGCCACGCCGGCTGGACCTTCGAGATCGATCGGGGTGAGGAGGGCGATAAGTTCAAGCTCGAGGAGCTACGCGAGGCCGAGGTGCAGCTGCTGGGTCGCGTGACCTACGAGGGCTTCGCCGCCGCCTGGCCGACGATCGAAGACGAGGCCGGCTTCGCCGAGAAGATGAACGCGATGCCGAAGTACGTCGTCTCCTCGACTCTGCAGGAGGCGAGCTGGAGCAACTCGACCGTCCTCAGCGGCGACGTCGCGGAGGAGGTCGCGAAGCTGAAGCGTGAGGTCGACGGCGTGATTCTCGTCGCCGGCAGCGCTCAGCTGGTCCAGGCGCTGATCGAGCACGACTTGGTGGACGAGCTGCGGCTGATGGTCTTCCCGGTTCTGCTCGGTCCCGGCAAGCGCCTCTTCGGCGAAGTGACCGAGAAGAAGCCGCTGCGCCTGGTGAGCTCGCAGGGGCTGGGCGACGGAATCGCCCTGCTCACCTACGAGCCCACCGGCTGAGCGCTATTTGTGCGTGCTCTGCCCGACCTGCGTCGTCAGGGTCGCTTTCGGGGCGCCGGAGGCGACCTTGGCCGCGCTCACTTTGAAGCGCAGCGTCCCTTTCCGCAGCCCGGAGACTTTGAGCACGGTGAAGGTGGTGCTGGTCGATTTCGTCACCTTCAGCTTGCCCGGTTTGCTCGAGGCGACCGCGAGGAGGCCGCCTTTGCCGATGAGTCGCAACCCGTTGACCTTGAATTTGTCCAGCGGGCTGGCCCAGGTAAGGGTGATCTGCAGCGTCTTGGTCGCGGCGCCGACGGTGATGCTGTGCAGTTTGCTCTGGCCCTGCTTGAGCACGTCGGTGAACTGGCGTGGCGGGGTCTGGCAGGTGAGCGCGGCACCGATGCTGTTCATCGCCGCCTGCAGCTCATTGGTGTCCTCCACCGGGAAGTACTTGCCGTGGGTGTCTTTGGCGATTTTTTTCAAACGTGCCTGATCGGGGCCCGCCGAGATCCCGGTGCCAAAGCCGATCACGTAGGTCGGCACCTTGTGGACCAGGTGCGCTTCGTTGTAGGTACCGACGTCGTGGCCGCCGTCGGTGAGGAAGACCCGCGCGTCGGCTTTGGGATTGTCGGCGTCGGATTGGGCGAAGGCGCCGTTGTAGTCGGTGGCGCCGTTGTCGGCTTTGATCGCCGAGTCGAGCGCGCTGCGCATCGCGGTCGCGTTCGGTCCCACGACGCCGGGTGGGAAGACAGTGTCGGCGGGCGGGATCGTGAGGACGCCGGGCACGTCGATCCCGGAGCCGAACTCGACCGCGCCGAGCTGCGTCTTCGGCGAGAGGTCGTCGATCAGCAGGCTCATCGCCTGCACTCGCAGGCGGTCCGGGTCGGTGATTTCCATCGAGCCCGAGTCGTCGACGATCGCCTCGATGTTGCTCGCGCTCTTGCAGCTCGACGCGCTGGTGGTCGCCGCCGCGACGCCCGGCGCATCGATCAGTCCCGCTACGAGGAGCACGATGGCACCCGTACCCAACAGCAGCTTTACGACTCGTCTCATCTGGTTCTCCCCAATCGAAGGTTTCGAGCGGTCAGCCTAGCGCGGGCGGCAGCGGGTTTCACGCCGATTGCGGACGCTTATCGCAAGCTCCGGTGCCCCTGATTTCGGCTCAGACGGCGAGGATCAGCGAGTAGATCACGCCGGCGACGATGCAGTAGATGCCGAATGGCGTCAGGCGGTTCGTCTCGAAGAAGCGAAGCAGGAACTTGACCGCGATGTAGGTGGTCAGCGCCGCCGCCAGGGCACCCACCAGCGCCGGACCGCGCACCCCGTCGCCGGCGTGTCCCATCAGTTCGGGGAGCTTCAGCACGCCGGCTGCGCCGATGATCGGCGTGGCGAGCAGGAAGGCGTAGCGGGCGGCGTCCTCGTTGGAGAGGCCGAAGAGCAGTCCGCCGCCCATCGTGATCCCGGAGCGCGAGATGCCGGGAATGAGAGCCGCCGCCTGGGCCGTGCCGACCCCGATCGCCTCCTTCCAGGTCAGTTTGGCGATGCGGCTGTCGGAGTCGCCCTCGTAGTCGTCGGGCTGCGGAGGGCGGCGGCGGAAGCGCTCGAAGATCAACAGCAGGATGCCGTTGAGGATCAGGAAGGCCGCCGCGGTGGAGGCGGAGGCGAAGAGGCTGCGCAGCGGATGCTCGAGCAGCAGGCCGACCACTCCAGCGGGAATCGTCCCGACGACGAGCAACCAGCCAAGCCGGGCGTCGTTGTCGCCGGCGCCGATCTGGCGGTCGCGCAGCGAGCGGCCGAGCCCGCGGAAGATCCGCTTCCAGTCGTCGAGGAAGAGGAAGAAGAGGACGATCGCCGTGGCGCAATGCGTGGCGACGAGAAAGGCGAGGAAGAAGTCGTCGTTCTGGTGGATGTTCCAACCGAAGAGACTGGGCGCGATAACGCCGTGGCCGAGGCTGGAGATCGGGAAGGGCTCGGCGAAACCCTGGAGCAGCCCGAGCACCAGTGCCTGGAAGTAAGAGATCGGGTGCATCGAGCGCCGCCGTTCAGGCGGGATCCGTCTCCGACGGGCCGCTCTGGAACCAGGCGAAGACGAAACAGCCGAGCGCGACGACGAGCGCGGCGATCCCGTGCTTGGCATGGTGGTGGCTCGAGCCCGCCTCGTGGCCCGGGAAGAACGAGGGCAGCGAGCCGGCGGGCTCGACGAAGTAGACGACCGCGATCGCCAGTAAGACGAGGCCTGCCAGCACGGCGGGGAGGATCAGCTTCGGCCGCTTGGTCAAGGAGGTGATCCTATGCCACTTCCTCAAGCGAAAGTGAGAATCCCTCATCCTGCCGGTGAAGCGCTCTCCCCGGCGGGCTGCGGTGCCATTTCGCCCTGAGGCCGACTCCCTGCGCGACTGTGCAGGGCTAAAGCCCTCCCCCTCCTCGCCGATAGTTGGTAGGCGATGGCGCGGACAACAAACAGCAGAGAGACACTGCGGCGGTTGGGCTCGGAGGCCCGGGCACTCGGCGGGTTGATGGTGGCGGGGGCCGGCTTGGTGGGGCTCTCGCTGGTGCTGCCGCATCCTGAGGTCGCCGACCAGAGTGACCTGATCCTGGTCGCCTTGGCGATGCTCGCCGGTGGGCTCCTCTGCTTCGGCTTAGCCCGGCGCCTGCCGACCTGGGCGATCCACGCAACCCTCGCCGGCGTCGTCGCGCTGACCGGCCTGCTGATCTACGAGAGCGGTGTGGCGGCGGGCCAGTACGGAACGATCTTCGTCTGGGCGATGCTGGTCGCCTCCTACTTCTTCCCGCGTCGCCTCGCGCTTGCCCATCTGGCCTGGCTGCTCGCCGTGTACGCGCTTGTCCTGGCTGTGGTAGGCAGCACCGCCGGCTACTCGGTCGTCACCCGCTGGATCTTCACCGCGGTGTCGCTCTCGGTGGTGACGATCCTGACCAGCGAGATAGTCGCCCGCCGCACCCGCGCCGACCTGCGCGCCCGCAGCTTCTTCGATCTCTCCCACGACATGCTCTGCACCGCCAACATGGACGGCTACTTCGTCGAGCTGAACTCCGCCTGGGAGCGCAGCCTCGGCTACCGCGACGAGGAGCTGCGGGCGAAGCCGTTCGTCGATCTCGTCCATCCGGACGACCGCAAGCGCACCGAAGCCGAGACAGCCGGCCTTTTCGACGGCGCTGATACGGCGGGCTTCGAGAATCGCTACCTGGCGAAGGACGGCAGCTGGCACTGGCTGCGCTGGAGCTCGACGCTGTCCGCCGACGAGTCGCTGGTCTACGCCCGCGCCACCGACGTAACCGAGCTTAAGCGGATCGAGTCCGAACGCGAGGATCTGCTGGTAGAAGTCAAGGTCCTCGCCAGCAGCGACGCGCTCACCGGCCTGCCGAACCGGCGCACGCTCGACGAGCAGCTTCCCCGCGAGATGGCTCGTGCCCGTCGCGCTTCCGCGCCGCTGTGCCTGGCAATCATCGACATCGACCACTTCAAGGCCTACAACGACGCCCACGGCCACCCCGCCGGCGACGGCATGCTGCGCGACTGCGCCGAGGCCTGGGACTCGGAGCTGAGAGGAGAAGACATCATCGTGCGCTACGGAGGCGAGGAGTTCCTCGTTCTTCTCCCGGGCGCCGCGCTCGATCAGGCGGCCGGGACCGTCGAACGGCTGCGGGCGGTGACCCCCGACGGGCAAACCTGCTCGGCCGGCCTCGCCTGCTGGGACTTCAGCGAGAGCGCGGAGGATCTGCTGGAGCGGGCGGACGTGGCGCTCTACGTGGCGAAGGAAGCTGGTCGCGATCGCCTGATTTTTTAGTCTCGACGCCGCGGCCGAAGAGGCTGACCAGAGCGGGAATCAGCAGCGTTCGCGCCAGCAGGGTGTCGAGCAGCAGCCCGACGCACATTGCGAAGGCGATCTCGCGGAAGCCGAGGATCGGGATCAGCGCCACCGCGGCGAACGAGAGGGCGAGGATGATGCCGGCGACGGTGATCGCCCGGGACGCTCGGGAGCCGGCGGTTTTGATCGCCGGGCGCAGGTCATGGCGCTCGGCCTCGCCCCAGATCCGGCTGATCAGGAAGACGTTGTAGTCGGCGCCCAGGGCCAGCAGCAGGATCGCGGTCGCCACGGGGACGAAGAAGGCGAGCTCGCCGTAGCCGAGCAGCTCTTGGAAGACATAGACGGTGAGCCCCAGCGATGCGGCGACGGTGAGCACGCTGACGCCGACCAGGTAGAGCGGCGCCGTCCTGCTCCCCAACAGCACCCAGAGCAGAAGCAGCAGCACCGCCAGCGCCGCCGGGGCAACCCGCTCGAATGCCTGCCAGGTATCTTCGTTCAGTTCGGAGGCGATCGTGGTGTCTCCGGTGATGCCGACCGTCGCCCCGCCGAGCCGGCTCTGGTCGAGCAACGCCGGCAGCTTTTCTTCCAGGCCGGAGAGGATCCGGGTTGCTTCGGGCCCGTTGGGATCGCTGCCGAGGACGAGGACGAAGCGGGCCGCGTTGCCGTTCGGGGCGAGGAAGATGCCGTAACGTCCCCGCGCCGGCTGATCCGCCGGGCCGACGACCCCGGCGATCCCCTCCTCTTCGCCGAGGCGCGACTGCAGGCTCGCCAGCTCGGCGGAGCGATCGGCGATGCCGCGTCCTTCGAGCACCAGCATCGTCGGCCCGACCACGCCGGGGCCGAGGCCGGCGGCCGCGTCCTCATACCCCCGCCGGGTCGAAGTCGACTCGGGTAAGCCGCGGATCACTGGGTTGCCGAGTGCCATGTTGCGGACCCCGGTCGCCGCCGCGCCGAGGGCGACGAGGCAGAGGACGGCGACGATCGCGGGGTGGTGGGCGGCGAGGCCGATCAGCCGGCCCCGGGCGCCGCGCGCGGGGTCGCTCGGCTGCGCGTCGGTCTCCGCGCCCTCCTTCGCCCCTCCCGGCCAGAGCAGGAGGCGCCCGAAGATCGCCAGGGCCGCCGGGACGAACGTCACCGCGATCAGCGCGCCGATCGCGACCGAGACCGCCATGCCCGGACCGAAGGCGGAGAGGAAACGCACGCCGGAGATCAAGAGGGTCAGGGTCGCGCCGGCGATCATCAGCGCCGCGGTGAGGACCACCGGCAGGAGCTCGCCGGTGACCGCGGTGGCGGCGTCGCGGGAGCTTGCCCCCTCGACAAGCCGGCGGCGGTAGCCGGAGACGAAGAAGACGAGATAGTCGGTGAGCGTGCCGAAGAGCAGCGCGACGATGACCGGATTGACCTCGCGCGGGATCGCGAGCCCGTAGCGTTCGGCCATCCAGCCGAGCACACGGTCGGCGAGCAGGTAGGCAATCGCGACCGTGACCAGGCCGAGCAACGGGATGCCGGCCGAGCGGAAGTAGAGGGCGAGGATGCCGACGACCAGGGCGATCGTCGCCAGCTCGACCCAGAGCAGATCGTCCATCGCGATCTCGGTTTCCGCCCGGGTGGCGGGTATCGCGCCGGTGACCTCGGCCGAGACCGCCCCACTCGTCCGCTTCAGTCCCGATGCGAAGCGGTCGGCGACGTCGGTCGCTTCGGCTTCGCTCAACGTCGGGTCGATGTAGAGGTAGACGACCAGCGTCGTGCCGAGGCGCTGGCTGGCGAGCAGGCCGGGCGCGCCCGGCAGGGGAACGGCACGGAAGTTGCCCTTGCCTTCCGGCCGGCGGTCGACGGCGGCGATGTAGCGGGCGGCGGCGGCGCCCTGGACAGGGGAGAAGCCGGCCGGCCGGCTGGCGACGACCATCGTGCGGCTCAGCAGCGGCAGGCCGAAGGTGTCGATCGCCTTGCGTTCTACTTCGATTCCCTCGGAGGAGCGCGGCAGAAGGCTGCCGAGCTCGGCGCTTTCCGAATCGAAGACCGAGGGCAGGTGAGCCGAGGCCAGAACCGCCGCGGCGATCCAGGCAGGAAGGATCAGGAACCGCAGCGAGACGATCACGCGCCCGATGCGGGCCGCCATTTGCGCGTCCTTCCCTTAGTAGGGGGGAGGTTCGCGAACTTCTCGCCGGTCGTCGACCAGGACGTCGCCTTCGCGGCGCCGCCGGGTCATGGTTCCCCACTGCCAGAGGCCGATGACCAGCCCGGCCGCGCCCGCGATCATCAGGATCAGCCCGACCGTGTCGAGGCTGACGCCCTTGAGATGGAGGTTGGTTGCGTAGCGCAGGATCGCGCCAACGGCGATCAGGAAGAGTGCTCCGGCGGTAGTCATGGAGCCAAAGTACCCCCGGTTTGAATCGCTAAACCGTCCGCCGGCTAGGGGGCTGCCGGGACGACGGCAACCGGCCCGCTGCCGACCGGCAGGCCCGCGGTGTCGAAGCCGGGAACCTCGAAACGCGTCGCCAGCAGCACGGCGAGGGTCGTGTTGGAGAGCGCGATCCACTTGTAGCGGTCTGCCCCGGCGTCGAGCGATGACATGAGTGGCCAGGCTAGCGACCCCGATCTGCCGGCTGGCCGGCACGCTTTCGGCCTAAAGAATAATTCGGCTCCGTTCGACAGGAAATGAACGGCCTTTTCGAGCACCTGGAGAGCCGCTTCGACGACCTGCAGCACATCCTGATGCAAGTCGGAGGCGCCATGCGCGTCGCCTTGCTGGGAGTACTGGTCGCCGTGCTCGGGATTCTCGCCACGCAGCTCTGAAATCAGGGTGCGAGCAGCGTCCCCGTCCACTTGTCGCCGTCGCGCTCGAAGAGACGGCGCTCGTGGAGGCGGTCGTCTCCTTCGCTCCAGAGTTCGACTACGTCGGGTCTGACGCGGACGGCACCCCAGTCGGCGGGGCAGGGGATCGGATCCTCGGCCGTCTCGGACTGCAGTTCGCCGAGCCGTGTACGCAAGACGCCGAGATCCTCGATTGCCTCGCCCTGGCGTGAGACGAGTGCCTGCAACTGATGGCTCCGCGGCCGCTCGGCGAACAGCTCCTCGGCCAGCTCGCGCTCGGCGACCTCCGCCCGACCCTCGATTCGCACCTGACGACCGAGCGGCGGCCAGTGGAAGACAACGGCCACCCGGGGATTGGCGCGAAGCTCCGCTGCCTTGCGGGTCCAGAGCGCAGTGGTGAAGACCAGGCCCTCGGGATCCAGACGCTTGAGCGAGACCACGCGCGCCGAGGGCTGACCGTTGCCACCCACGGTCGCGAGGGTCATTGCCGTTGGAGCGGGAGCCCCGGCATCGGCTGCCTCGTCGAGCCAGCGCTCGAGGGTCTGCATCGGGTCGCTCACTCGATCTCGCCTTCCTGAACCGGTGCGGCCGATCTCCGCTGTCGGGTCGCGAGCGCGCCGCAGAGCGCGAACAGCCCAGCGCTGACCGTGAGGCTCGTCGTGATCGGGTTGGCAAGGGCCGCGATCCGCGGCCACGGTTGCGTCACGTGGCCCTCGAGCACGAGGGCGAGCGCGACGTTCTGGAGAAAATCGCCCGCCGCCGCCAGCGGGCCGAACCAGACGAGCACCGCGGCGGCCTGCTCCAGCCGGGGCCTCCCGGCCTCTAGTGCTCTGCGCGCAACCGCGGCGCAGGCACCGGCGAGGAAGAGCCCGTAGCCGATCAGGAAGGGCAGGTCGAGACCGAGCTGCCACCACATCGCGGTCTTGCCCGCGTCGCCCCAATCGGAGACGATCTCCTGGCTGCGCGAGACCTTGCCGGCGGACTCGAAGGCGATCAGCGAGGCGCCGTGGTCGGCCATCGTCCGCATCGCCGGCAGCATCGCCGCGCCGAAGAACAGGGTCAGGGCAGCGAGCATCCAGAGTCGCCGCTTGGCCCCCGCGGCGCGGAACAACTTCGGTATTGCGGCCTGCTTCACACTGGGATTAGTATCCAACGGCGCCTCGGTGGAGGAGATAGCCGAGGAGGCCGGCTACTCGCACGGCGCCGTCTACTCCAACTTCGACGGCAAGGCCGGCCTCTTCCTTGCCGTCTTCGAGGACTACATGGCCGAGCGCGCCCAGGAGCTCGCCGCCACCCAAGCCGACCTTGACGCCGACGCTCCCCTGGAGGCACGCGCCCGGGCCCTGGCCGGTCGCTTTGGCTCGCGCTCGGCGGCCCTGCGGGAGGCGGTCTCCCGCTACATCGCCGGCTACCAGGAGGAGTCGGGCGTCACGCTCTCGATGTCGCCCGACGATCTCGCCCTCGTTCTTCGGGCTCTGGGCATCGGTCTCGCGGTCGAAGCGCTGGTCAGCCCCGACGCCGTGCGCCCCGATCTCTACGGCGATTTCGTCGAGCAGCTGGTCGGCTTTCAGCGCGGCCGCTCAACTTAGCGCCACGAGTAGCGCCAGCTCCAGCCACTTGAAGTGGCAATCGACCTCGCTGAAGCCCGCGTCGCGCAGCCAGCTCAGCTGTTCGCCGAGGTCAGCAAGGCAATCGCTCGGGTCGTCCTCGGTGCGGCCGATCTCGCGGCGGAAGCGCTCGTGGATCTGGGGCGAAGCCGAGCTGACCAGATCGAGGTTGGCGAAGACCCTGCCCGGTATGAGGAGCGCTAGGACTTCGCCGAACAGCTCGCGCTTGCGCTCGTCCTCGAGGTGGTGGATTGCGAGCCCGGAGACGATTGCGTCGAACGGACCCTCCACCGGGAGCGGCAGGCCGAGCTCGTGCGCCTGAAGCTCGACCAGCGGGTCCGCGGCGAACCGGTCCGCGGCGCGGGCGAGCATCGGCTCGGAGGTGTCAAGTCCCACCACCCTCGCTTCGGGGTGGCGGCTGCGCACCAACGCGATCATGCGCCCGTCGCCGGTGCCGAGGTCGAGGAGGTGCTCGACCCGCGAGGGAAGCGCCTCGAGCAGCATCTGCTCAGCCGTCAGCCGGTGCGGTATCTCGCGCGAGAGGTACTCGGCGACGCGTCCCGGGTCAGACCACTCGCCTGGCGCCCGATCCATGCCTCAGAAACCGGGTGGATGGCGGGCGACGAAGCCCTCTGGGTAGGGCAGCGCCGGGTGCCAGCGCGGCCCGGTTCCCCTCGCGTCGCCGACCGTGTCCCAGCGCAGCCCCGCGATCACCGCGTAGGCATGACCGGCGTTGGCGTAGATCGTCAGCCAGCGACCCGGCCCCGGCGCCCCCCAGGACTCCAGCTGGCTCGAGGTGAGCGGGGTCGAGAGGAAGCCGCCTCCGGCGAGCGCGTAGCTGACCGCGCCGGAGCAGTCGTACCCGTGTGAATACCACGAGCCGTGGCCGCCGCCCCAGATGTAGGGCCGGCCGATGATCGTGTTGGCTGCGCTGATCGCCGCCTTGATCGCTTGCGGTGCGCTCGGTGGGGCGAGGGCGACCCCGCTCAGCAGGACCGCGCTGCCGGAGGCAGCTCGGTCCTCCAGCTTGGCCATCGTCCGCGGCGTGATCGTTTCCCGTCGGGAGGCCGGGCGGGGGGTGTAGGAGCCGTTGGTTCCGGCCGAGGCGGGCGGCATTTCCGAGGGGTCGAGGTGCTTCGGAGCTGGTTTGGGCTCGGGGCCCGGTTCGGGACTCGGCGCCGCCTGCTTCGCCTCAGACGAGTTCTTCGGGAGCACGTCGTAAGGGGGCTGCGCGCGCGGCGGCTTCTCTTCGGCGATCTGGCTGCGCGCGGGTGGGTGGACCTGGGCGAGGGGAGCCGCCGACTCGCCGCTGCCGCAGCCGAATGCCGCAAGGGCAGCGCCGGTTGCCGCAAGCGCCGCCGCCACTAGGATGATCCCGCCGCGCTTCAAGCCTCGCCTTGCTCCCCGTCGAAGTAGTCGACCCTGTCGCCACGCTTGAAGAAGGCGCGCAGGCCACCGCCGCGCGGCAGGCGCTCGCCGACTCCGATCTTGTCGGAGTCCGGATAGACGACGACGTCGGGCCGGCCGTGGCTCGAGACCGCCAGGAAGGTCGCGGTCTCCTCGCCCCGGTTGAGGATCTGGTGCGCCCCTTCCTCGCCGAGCCCAAAGCGGATCGCCTCGCCCTCTTCCAGCTCGCGAACTCCCTGCGGCGTGCGCAGGCTCGGCTTCCCGGAGAGAACGATCACGATCTCCTCGTCGGCGTAGTGGAAGTGGTACGGGTAGGCAGCCTCGCCCGGCGGCAGCTCCCAGAAGCTGGCGCCGATCAGCTCGCTGCCAAGTTCGTAGCCGATCCGGGCCCGCCTCGATCGGAACCCCTCCGGCCGCTCCCCCTCCTCGAAGCTGGGCCTGTAGATGTTGGCCATTGCGGAAGGGTAGGTGACTGGGGCTAGGGGCCGATCAGCTCGCGGACCTGACGCTCTATCTGCGTCCGCTGTCGCGTGCCGACGTGCCCTTTGCTTGGGAGGCGAGGAAGGTCGATCGTCTTGCCGTCGCGGAAGCGGTCGAGCACCTTGGGGTCGATGTAGGAGCTGCGGCACACGTCGCGCCGTTTGCCCGGCGAGGGTAGTTCGCCGGCATGAAGCTGCTCTTCGCGCCGATCGGCCGAGGGAAGCGCCTCTTAGTCGCGTTCACGTGCCGGGCTGAGTACCCCGGATCGGCCCGGTCGAATCAATCGGTTTTCAAGTAGCGAACCGGGGTATTTCACGGTCCGAACGACCACGGTCCGAACGAAAACGACGAAAGGAACCCGAGATGAGCATTCTCGACAAGCTCACCGGCAGAGCCAAGAAGGCGGCTGGAGACATCACCGACGACGCCTCCCTCCGGCGCGAAGGCCGGCGCGAGGAGACGAAGGGCGAGAAGAAGGACGAGCTCGATAACGCCCAGGAGCATGCGGATCGCAAGGCCGAGGAGGTCGCCGACCTCGAGCGCAAAACCTGAGCGACGCCTCCGGAAGCCCGGCCGAGCGCTACTTCGCCTTGCGGTCGCCTGCCGACATGGGGAGCAGGTTCTGGTGCTCGAGCCGGTCGGCGTCGCGCACCGCCCAGCCGACCCGCTCGACCAGCTGGCCGGAGAAGTGATTCGACTCGAGATCGGTGCTCGCGATCCGCTCCCGGTAGACAACCGTGCCTGCGTCCTCGCCTGGGGGATCGGCAACTATCAGTATCTGGGCCATGCCGTGCCTCCTTCGTCTGGGGTCTGGGTGGGGGGAGCAGCATCGCGGCTGCGGCTAAGCAGCAGGTCAAAATTAGGTAAAAGGCAGGCTGACGAGTTCACCGGCGCGCGCGTAGGATCGGGCAATGAAGCCGGTGACCGTTTCCACCGTCGTGGCGAGGCCCGTTGCGGAGGTTTATGAGTTCCTCGACGTGCTGCCGAACCACGAGAGCTTCACCGATCACGTGCTCGTCAAGTGGAAGTTCTCCGGGCCGGCGCGCGGCGTTGGCGCCAAAGCGGAGGCCAAGGCGAACACGGTCGGCTCCCAGGACTGGACCGATTTCGAGATCGTCGAGGCCGAGCCGCCAGTCATGATCGTCGAGGAGGGAATCGGCAACGGCGGCAAGCGCCACACCCGCGGCACCTACCGGCTGGAGGAGCTGCCTGACGGTGGAACGAAGATCTCCTTCGAGCTGGCGTGGCTCGAGGCGGCGAAAGCCGAACGCCTCATCCCGCCGATGACCCGTGCCTTCATGCACCGTGTCAACGCCAAATCGATGCGCCGCCTCGCCAAGCAGCTCTCGGCCGGCTGAGGAAAGCCCTGGCTCAGAGGCCGGTCGGGTGGCGCGCCGCAAAGCCGCGCGGTTCGACCCGTTCGGTGTGCCAGCGCGGGCCGCTCACGCCCGGCAGGTCGTCGCGGGTGTCGAAGCGCAGCCCGGCGATGACCATGTAGACGTGCTCGTCGTTGGCGTAGACGGTGATCCAGCGACCGGTCCCGCCGAGCCCCCAGTAGGCCAGCTGTCCCGAGACCATCGTCGTCTCGAGCAGCCCGGCGCCGTGCAGGGAGAAGCCGACCGCGCCCGAGCAGTCATAGCCGTGGGTCGTCCAGCTCCGATGACCGCCACCCCAGACGTAGGGCCTGCCGGCGATGTGGTTGGCGGCGGCGATCGCCGCCTTCACCGCGGCCGGCGCGTTTGGCGGCGGGACCGCCTGGCCGTCGACGACGGTCGCGCCGCAGGTGGCGCTGGTCCTCGCCACTCCCGCCGAGGCGGGGATACAGCTGTAGCCCCAGGGGACCGCCTGCCCGGCTGCGCTCGGTGCGCCGATGGCGGCCGTTGCGCCGGCGGCCAGCAGGGCGAGCGTCATCGCTTTCCGTTTCAGGTTCAAGGCTCGAAAGGCTACGCGGACTCGGCCGAGAGGTGCTCGTGGACGAAGCGGACGACCGTGGCACCCTCGCCGACCGCGGTCGCGCAGCGCTTGATCGAGCCGGCGCGCACGTCGCCGGCGGCATAGATGCCAGGGACGCTGGTCTCGAGCAGCCCCTTTGCGCCGGCTTCGGGGCCGGTGATGACGAACCCCTTTGGATCGCGGGCGACCGTGTCGCCGAGCCACTCGGTGCAGGGGGAGGCGCCGAGGAAGAGGAAGAGGAAGGAGAGCGGCAGCTCCGTCCCGTCGGTCAGGGTGACGGCGTCAAGCTGGCCTTTCTCGCCGTGCAGGGCGGCGATTTCGCTGCGGCTGCGGACCGCGACTCCGTAGCGCTCGAGCTCCTCGATCAGGTAGCTGGACATCGTCTCGCTGAGGTCGGCTCGGCGGTGCAGGAGGGTGACGAGCGCGCCGCCGCGGGCCAGCCAGACCGCGGCCTGGGCGGCCGAGTTGCCGCCGCCGACGACCCCGACGCGCTGCGCGCCGCAGAGGTGGGCCTCCGGCGGGCCGGCGGCGTAGAAGACGCTGATCCCCTCGTAGCTGTCGAGATCGGCGACCGGCAGGCGGCGGTATTCGGCGCCGGTGGAGAGCAGTACCGCCCGCGCCACGACTTCGTTGCCTTCGTCGAGCTTGACCGTGTGGCTCCCGTTGCCGGGCTCCAGCGCGTGGGCGCGGTAGGGCGTCGCCGTGCGGGCGCGGAACTTGCGCGCCTGGGTGACCGCCCTGCTGGTCAGCTCGGAGCCGCTGATGCCGGCGGGGAAGCCGAGGTAGTTCTCGATCCGCCGCGAGGTGCCTGCCTGGCCGCCGAGAACGGTGCTCTCGATGACCAGCGTGTCGAGACCCTCCGAGGCGCCGTAGACGGCAGCGCCGAGCCCGGCCGGCCCGCCGCTGACGACGAGCAGGTCGACCTCCTCCCGCTGGGAGAGCTCCAGCCCGATTCCCAGCGCCCGCGAGAGCTCGCCGTTGCTCGGCCGCCGCAGCTCGTGGCCGCCCGGAAGGCGGACCAACGGCAGGCTCTCCGTGCCGGCCCGCTCGACCAGCGCGGCCGTATCCACGCTCTCGGCCGGATCGATCCAGGAGTTGGGGAGCCGCAGGCTCTTGGCGAAGTCGAGCAGGCGGCGCGTGTCCGCCGAGTCGCGCGGGCCGACGATCTCGATCCCGATTCCCTCGCGCTGCTGCAGCATTTCGCGGCGCTCGACGAACGCCGAGAGCAGCAGGTCGGAGAGCGAGCCGTCGTCGAAGAGCAGCTGCCGCAGCTCTTCGCGGTCGACCGCGATGTAGCGCATCGGCTCGGTCACGACGGCGGTGAGGAAGACGGTCTGCCCGGAGAGCAGGTTCATCTCGCCGAGGAAGCCGGAGGCGCCGTGGCGGACGATCTCCTGGCCGGCGGCATCGGTCACCGCGACCTCACCCTCGACTATCGCGACGAACGGATAGCTCTCGTCGCCGATCTCGAACAGCTTCTCGTCAACCGCGGCGGTCCGTTCCTCGCCATGCTCGGCCAGCGTCGCCAACTGCGACTGAGAGAGCACACGACTTGCCGGACCAGGCACCCGGACAAGGCTACCCCTACGCGCGTCGCGCCTTCTACGAGGAAGGCGACACGACGCAGTTGTCTGCGTCGATCCTCGCCGGCGGGTGCGTGTTGGGGAATAAGCTTATGGGCGTGGGCAAGGTTCTCTACACCTCCGAAGCTCATGTGACCGGCGGCAGGGTGGCCGGCCGTGGCCGCACCTCCGACGGTGCTCTGGAGGTCGATCTGCGCACTCCGACCGAGATGGGCGGCGAGGGCGGTGGGACCAACCCCGAGCAGCTCTTCGCCGTCGGCTACGCCGCTTGCTTCGAGAGTGCGCTCGCCGCGGTCGCCCGCCGCGAGAAGCTCGATGCCGGCGATGTCGAGATCGACTCCAAGGTGATGCTGGTCACTGCCGAGGAGCGCAGCTTCACCGTCGCGGTCGAGCTGGCCGTGACGCTGCCTTCGGTGGACGGTGAGAGCGCGGTCGAGCTGGTCCGCGCCGCGCACAAGGTCTGCCCCTACTCGAACGCGACCAGGGGCAACATCGACGTGACGCTGAGCGCCAACGGGGCCCCGGTCGAGTAAACGCGCCGGCCGCAGCTTAGTGCGAGTATCCGCGCGGCTCGCGCCACACGATGGAGGCCCACAAATCATATGAGCGCTTCGAGCAGGGGCACCAGGTAGCGACCGGCGAGGAAAGCCACCTCGGTCTGCACTACGGGCGGAACGCGGCGATGGTCGTCGCCCTGATGGCCGCCTTCCTCGCCGTCGCCGTGTTCCTCTCCAACGAGGCGGTGAAGGAGGTCATCACCGGCGAGACCCACCGCGCCGACGCTTCCGCCCGGCTGGAGAGCAACCGGGTCAAGATCGACATCGCCAAAGGCAACTCGGTGCTGCTCCGCACCCTCGCCGCCGGCAGCCCCCAGCAACGCCAGGCGGCGATCGCGGCCGATCGGCACGAGGCCCGGGTGGTCGAGGAGCTGGCGCCGATCGACCGCCACCTCAACGCTCAGATCCAGAGCCACGAGCACCACACCGACGATGCCAACAGCCAGCACGTCCTCTACGAGCTGGCCGAGGTCGGGCTCCAGGTCGGTATCGTCCTCGCTTCGGTCTCGATCATCGCCCGCCGTCGCTGGCTACTCGGCGTTGGCGGCGCAGCGGCAACCGCAGGTGTTGTCTTGCTCCTTGCCGGGCTGCTCGGCTAGGCGAAGCGCCAGCCGGGGCTGGTAGGGCCTGGATCAACCTCCAGAGCTCGAGCGACGGATCCGCTCGAAGCGCTCGACGACCTCGCTCAGCTCGACATCCAATCCGCGAGCGACTCGTAACAGCGAGGAGAACGTCGGATTGGAGAGGCCACGCTCCAACTTGCCGACGGGCGGAGATTCGGTGTGAATTCGATCGGCCAACTCCTCCTGGGTCAATCCGGCCTCGTGTCGCAGCTCCTCGATCACGCGGCCCAAAGCGGCGTGATCTGGCGATCTCGGTTTGACCTGACGGCGGGGAGGCATGGGCCAAGAGCAGCCTTCCCGCCTGACGGACAACAGGTTAGGTGATTTATTACCTAACACAGCGACGGTAAAACCCGTTCCCGTACCGGTTTACCGCCGCGAGATTCTTTTAGGATATATATTGCCCAACGTGAAGACAGGAAAAAGCGCTTTCCCGCCTCCCACGGGGAAGAAGAGGACACCGGAATGAGCGGACTAGCGCGAACCAGGGTTATGACTGGACACCCGGGACGCCTAGTCCGCTCAGCCGGCATCGCGCAATGCGACAGTTTCGAACGATGAGTGGCTCGCACGGCCCCGCGCGCGATCGGACCGGCGACCTTGCACCGAAGCCGGGCGCACGAAACCCGACGCTCGAGTTGTTCATGACTCAACTGGCAGAGTTCGCCCCAGCGTCGGGAAAGCCGATTTCCCCACGGAGTTGCCTGATCTCCGACCTCAGATTCGACTCGCTGGCCTTCAGGCAACTTGGCGTGCTGCTGTCCGAGCACTACGGCGTCGGTGGGCTCTCCACAAGCTCCATGCGCTCAGAAGGACGCCTCACGGTCGAAGAATTCTTTCGCTACCACGTCCTCGATGTTCTGGGCATCGGGCCTGTCCGCCGACTGGATGGTTGACTCTCTGCCGCCGGCGCTCGGTATGGGCCCGGCTTCGGCCGCTGCTTCCCGCCGGGGAGCGCGAGGCGCAGGATCGTCCGCTGCACCATTCCCAGCTGCTGCAGGAACGGTCCGCTGTTGTAGGGCAGTCCGTAGCGCTCGCAGATGTCCTTGACCTGTGGTGCGATCTCCGCGTAGCGGGTGCTCGGCAGGTCGGGGAACAGGTGGTGCTCGACCTGGTAGCCGAGGTTGCCGCTGGCGACGTGGAAGAGCGGCCCTCCCTCGATGTTGGCGGCCCCGGTCAGCTGGCGCACGTACCACCCGCCGCGGCTCTCGTCCTCGACTTCCTCGGGGCCGAAGGTGTAGGTCTGGTCGGGAAAGTGGCCGCAGAAGATGATCGAGTAGGACCAGACGTTGCGGACCAGATTCGCCGTCGCGTCCGCCGCCGCGGTCGACCGGAACGCCTGACGCCCTCCGGCGAGGGCGTGTTGCAGGGCGCTCGCCAGGCCACCACGCCGCCGCTGGCCACGCGCCTCGAGCGCAAGGTCGAGCGCGGCCATCGCCAGCCCGCTGAGCAGTGGCCAGGCGATGTAGTCCTTGACGATCTGGCTCTTCGCCTTTTCGCGAATTCCGGCCAGCTCCCGCTTGATCTGGGCCTTGGACTTCTCGCCCGTGCGGATCGCCTCGAAGTCGAGGTCGTGCACGGCGACGCCCCACTCGAAGAACGCCATCAGCAGCAGGTTGTAGAGCGGCTGGAAGAGGTAGACGGGGTGCCACTTCTGCAGCGGGTCGATCCGCATGATCTCGTAGCCGAGGTCCTTGTCCTTGCCGCGGATGTTGGTGAAGGTGTGGTGCACGTAGTTGTGCGAGTGCTTCCACGCCTCGGCGGTCGAGGCCGTGTCCCAGTCCCAGGTCGAGGAGTGGATGCGGGGGTCGTTCATCCAGTCCCACTGCCCGTGCAGGACGTTGTGGCCGATCTCCATGTTCTCGAGGATCTTCGCCGCGGAGAGCGCCGCCGTTCCCGCCAGCTTGGCCGGCCGGTAGCGGGAGGCGAGCAGCAGCACCCGCGAGATCACCGCGAGCCGGCGGTGCATCGCGATCATGCTCTCGATGTAGCGGCGATCCCGCTCGCCGAGCTCGGCGCGGACCCGGTCTCGGATCGCGTCGAACTCGCGGCCCAGTGCGTCTATCTGCTCGGAGGAGAGCCTGGCGAGCGGGCTCTCGACCTCCATTGCTGTCGTCGTCATCGTTCCCTTTCGGTAGTTCTCAAAGTGCGATCTCGATCGGCCCCTCGGGGGCGTTCACGCAAGTGCGGACCATCTCTCCCTCGCTGCCGTGGACCTTTCCGGTGCGCAGGTCGCGCACCTTGCCGGAGCGGAGCTCCCCGACGCAGGTGTGGCAGATGCCCATCCGGCAGCCGAAGGGCAGGATCGCCCCCGCCTCCTCGCCGGCCGCGAGAATCGGGGTTGCGCCGTCGCATCCGGCCTCTACCCGGCTCTTGGAGAAGCGAATCGGCCCGCCCTCGCCGCCGCCCGGTTCGCCGCCGATCGTCGGTTGGAAGCGCTCCAGCTCGAGCATCTCCGGATCGCCCTCCAGCTCCCAGTGCCGGGTCAGGGCGTCGAGCATCTCCGCCGGTCCCGAGACGAAGGCGTGGCGCCGGCGCCAGTCGGGACAGAGCTGGTCGAGGTCGGCGGGGGAGACCCGACCCTGCTCCGCGGTGAGGCGGAGCCGCAGGTCGAAGCCCTCGTGGGCATCGCCGATCGCGCGCAGGCGGTCGCCGAAGATCACCCCGTCGGCGGTCCGCGCAGAGTGGATGTGGACGACGTCACCGATCGCGCCGCCGCGGTCGAGGCTGCTCAGCATGCTCATGATCGGCGTGATGCCGCTGCCGGCGCTGATGAAGAGCAGCTTCTCGGGGGCGGGGTCGGGGAGCACGAAGGTCCCTTCGACGCCGCCCAGGCGGACGATTTCCCCGGGCCTCGCGTCCCGCACCAGGTAGGGCGAGACCACGCCGGCCTCGACCAGCTTCGGGGTGATGCTGATGCAGCCGTCGGCCCGTCCGGGGTCGGAAGTGAGCGAGTAGGCGCGCCAGTGGTGGACCCCGTCGACGACGACCCCGATCCGCAGGTACTGCCCGGGGCGGTGGCCCGTCCACTCGAAACCGGGGCGGATCGTCACCGTCGCCGCTTCGGCGGTCTCCGCCTCGATCCGTTCGATCCGGCCACGCAGTTCCCGAGTCGACCAGAGCGGGTTGATCAGTTCCAGATAGTCGTCGGGGAGCAGCGGGCTGAACAGCGAGCGGACCGCACGGAGGGCTCGCAGCCGCAGCTCGGGGACTTGGGGGGTAGCGCCTCGCTCGGCCATCCTGGCGAACTATGACATGGATCGATGTAGTAATTGTGGGTCTGCGCACACTTCTTCCCGATGGCGTGATGCGCTGGGTAAGGTGCGCACATGGGAGATCCAAAGCTGCCGCTGACCGGGGGGTGCATGTGCGGCGGAGTGCGCTTCGAGGTGTCCGAGCCGCTGCTCGGCGCTCTCTACTGCCATTGCAAGCGCTGCCAGCGGCGCACGGGGACGGGCTTCTCGGTCACCGCCCTGGCCGCTCCGGGCTCCTACCGCACCGTTTCCGGCGAGGACCTGATCCGCTCTTGGGACCCCGGCAACGGCGGCTGGATCAAGTCCTTTTGCAGGGAGTGCGGCAGCCAGATCTCGACCACCAATCCCGAGGACGATGCTTTTGTCGCTATCCGTATGGGCGCTCTCGACGAGGACCCCGGCATCCGCCCGAGCGTCCATCAGTTCGTCCCGTCCGCCGCACCCTGGGCGCCGGTGCCGGACGACGGCCTGCCGCGCTTCCCCGAACGGTTTGGAGCCACGCCTCCCGAACCTGCCTAAAAGTCCTCGGGTGCGGCCATCCGGTAGAAGAACTGGCCGGTCCCGGCTTTGCCGATCTCGAAGATGAGGCCGATCGCCCCCTCCACGAGCGCGGCATTCTCGAGCGGTCCTGCGCAGACGGGTTCGTAGCCGGCGTCGCGGTTGAGGCGCTCGACGACCTCCCGCGCCTCCTCGTCCCCGCACCAGAGGTTGCTCGGCCGGCTCTTGGTCTTGCCGAGCTGATCCTGGAGGGAGGCGAAGTTGATGTTGAACGACTTCGCCGTCGGGCCGTCGGTCCTCGACTTGACGTACTCGGCGTTCGAGGCGAAGCCCTCGGGCGGCTCACGCCCGACTACGTTGGTCGCGTCGATCATCGTCTTCCCGTCGATCCCCTGGACCTGGTCGAGCGCTTCGCCGACAGCGCCGCCGGGCACGGCAATCAACACGGTGTCTGCGTCCGAGACGTCTCCACCGCCGCGGCCGATCCGCGTCACCTTGTGTCCGGCCCGCTCCCAGAGGTCGGCCAGCCCGCCGCCGACCTTGCCTTTGCCGATCGTCGCGATCTTCATCGGTTCCTGGCTACCCGCCTGGAACAAGGGCAATCCGCGGTGGGAGGCGGCAAGCGGTCCCTTCCGGACGGCGTCCACCTGAAGCTCGAGCTCTTGGACCAGCGGCGTTTCGGCAACGGCATGCCCCTCTTCGAGCTGGCCGCTCGGAGATAGTGGCGGCCTGCTCTGCCGCCAGGGCTCAGCAGTGGCGCTCGTTGAGGCGCGCCGCCTGCGTCGTCAGGTAGTGCTGCTCGGGAAGGCTGTTGGTGCGGTTGGCGGCGATCCGGTACTCGGCGATTGCGCCCTCGCTGTCCCCGGACATCTCCAGCAGGTGGGCGCGGGTCGCGTGGAGGCGATGGTGGTCGTCCAGTCGCTCGTCCAGGTCCTCCAGCAGCGATAGCCCCGCTTGCGGCCCGTCCACCATCGCCGCGGCGATCGCGCGGTTGAGGGCGACCATCGGGTTGCCGGTCATCCGCTCCAGCAACCCGTAGAGGCCGAGGATCTCGCGCCAGTCGGTGTCCTTGGCCCGGGCGGCCGTCGCGTGCTCGGCGGCGATCGCCGCCTGCAGCTGGTACTCCCCGACGGCGCCCCTGCCGAGCGCCTCGGCGAGCAGCGCGACGCCCGCGTCGATCGCCTCCCGGTCCCAGAGCGCCCGATCCTGCTCCGCCAGGGGGACCAGCTCGCCGTTCGCTTTGGTGCGGGCGGTGCGCCGGGAGTCGGTGAGCAGCATCAGCGCCAGCAGGCCGGCGACCTCGGGATCCTCGGGGAGGGCGAGGCGGACGATCCTCGCCAGCCGGATCGCTTCGGCCGAGAGCTCGGCGCGGGCCAGATCTGGGCCGCTGCTGGTGAGATAGCCCTCGTTGAAGATCAGGTAGACGACGCGGAGCACCGAGCGCAGCCGCTCCGGCCGCTCCTCCTCGGCCGGCATCCCGAAGGGCTCGGAGGAGGCCTTGACGCTCCGCTTCGCGCGGCTGATCCGCTGCGCCATCGTCGCCTCGGGAACAAGGAAGGCGTTGGCGATCTCGGCCGTGGTCAGGCCGGCGACCGCCCGCAGCGTCAGCGCGATCGCCGAGGCAGGCGTCAGCGCCGGATGGCAGCACATGAACATCAGGACGAGCGTGTCGTCGTTGCCGGAGGGCGGCTCCGCCTCGGCCGGGTCCACCCCCGCCAGATCTTCTCGCCCGCGCCGTGCGGTCTCGCTGCGGATGCGGTCGGTCATCCGCCGGGAGGCGACGTGGATCAGCCAACCGACGGGGTTCTCCGGTATCCCTTGCGTCGGCCACTGCGTGGAGGCGGCGATCATCGCCTCCTGCACGGCGTCCTCGGAATCGCTGAAGTCGCCGAAGCGCCGCACGACCGCGGCGAGGACCCGCGGCGCGGCTTCGCGCAGCAGGTCCTCCGCCTCGGCCGCTCGTCCCATGCCCATGCTCAGTGCTCGATCGGGCCCATCACCTCGCGGACCTCGATCGACTGCTCGATCGGGACGCTCCCGGGGCCAGGCGCCGCCGACCCCTTGGCGGCGATCTCGATCGCCCGCTCGGTCGACTCGACATCGATCATCCGGTAGCCGGCAAGCAGCTCCTTGGACTCCGGGAACGGCCCGTCGGTGACGACCGGGGTGCGCCCGTCGGAGACGACGAACTTGGCCAGCTCCGGCGTCGTCAGCGCCTGCGCCTCGACCAGCTCGCCCCGCTCCCGCAGCTCAGCGTTGAGGTCCTTCTGGTAGGTGATGTGGGCCTCGATCTCCTCGGGCGCCCACTCGCTCATCGGTGGCACGCCCTCGGGGACTCCTCCATATGCCTGCAGCAGCATGAACTTCATCCTTGCCTCCTTTTTCGTCGCGCCCGATTGGCGCGTTCACCAGTCTGTCGGAGCCGAGGACGAGTTCTCGACATCGCCGTCAGGCAGCCCCCAAGCTCAGGGGTAGGTCAGCCTTCCGGCTCGTGTCGCTTCTGGCGGAGTGCCTCGCGCGTGGCATAAAGGGCCGGGAGAGCGGCGGTGTCCTTTGGTCGCCCAAGCTTCTCCTTGGAGGCGATCACCTCGTCGATCGTGATCACGCGAACGGAGATCTCGCCGAGCGCCAGCTCAATCGTCGCGACGTCCTCGAACCCGCCGATCGCGGTGGCATGCGGAACGACGTCCAGCGGCCCAGCCTCGGTGTCGAAGCGCTGGGATTTCCAGCCGAGGAAGTTGGCACCTTCCAACTCGGCCTTGCCTTCTCGGCCCGGCGAGCGGGCGTCAAGGGCGTTGAGGGCCGAGGCGAGGCGTTCGGCATTGTCGAGCTCCCGCCTGGGCATTATGTCGAGGTCGAGCGTGACGGTCGGGTTGCCCTGCAGCCACGCCGCGACCGCCCCGATGATGCAGAACTCCACCTCGTGGTCGACCAGTGAACGGAGAAGCTTCTCGGGGTCGAGCTCGATCACACCTGCCCCTGGGCAAGCTCATGTAGATGGGCGTAACGCCGCAGGGCTCGAAGGCGCTCCTCTGGCGTGAGTCGGAGGAGAAGCCCTGCCAGCTCGACGTCGTGTGGGTCGGGCATCGCCTCGGCGCTGATCCTCACTCGCCGACCACACGCCATCGCAAGCCGCTGAAGCGTCTCCCAGGAGGGCGTCGCCACGCCCCGCTCGTAGCGGGCGACGGCCGGCTGCGACGTACCGGCTCGCCGCGCGAGGGCACGCTGAGAGATACCAGCACCAAGACGCAGCTCGCGTACGAGCACGTTTGGGGAATTCATGCTAATACGATACCTCATCAGGTATCAGCTTTCCATCGCCCGATGCCCGTCCGCGACCAACTGGAGACTCCGCCCTCGATGTTGACCAAGCTCCTCCCCCGGGCGACGAAGAGTAGGCAGAGAGCGCCTGCAGGGCCGCGGCGCAAGTCAGCCACGCCACGCCACGCTCGCTCCTACTACTTGGTTGCGGGCGTGGCGCTGGACCAAGAGCTCGAGCGGCTGCGGGCTTTGCCGGTCTTCGCCGACGGCCCACTCGCCACACGCAGGCCCGAACTCAAGGTGCGCCGAGCCGGCAAGCGCCCAAACCGCCTCGGCTTCGCCGTCCCCACCGAGTTTCGCCTCTCAGTCACCGCCCACCGCGGAATCCGCCGCGGCGACATCCAGGAGACCCTCCTCCACGAGCTGGTCCATCTGCACGTGGGCCGCGCCGCCGAGTCCCACGCCTGGCACGGCCGGACCTTCAAGCGGGCCCTGGCGACAGCGATGAAGCAGGCCTACGGAATAGCCATCCGCCCTCCGTCGAGCACCCGCCACGGGACCTATGCCGAGGCGATCGAGCGGGCGCGGTCACAACGGCACGGGACCGGGAACAAGGACGGCGGGGTCGTGCCCGGGACGGACGACGGCTCCCGCATCGCGGAGCGTTCTTAGTCGATCGGCTGAGGCAGCCTGTGCGGCGAAGTCGTCGGCGAACATCGGGAACCGGTGGTCGTTCAGGCCGGACGCGTAGTGGGTGACGTCGGCACCGAGGACGAGCCGCTCGCCGACGCGGATCGACTGATGGCCCGGCGTGTGGCCGGGCGTCGACAGCAGCTGGATCGAGCCGTCGCCGAGCAGGTCGTGGTCGCCGTCGACGAGTACGATCTGGTCAGCGACGGTGCCATAGTCGCGCGGGAGGAGGAAGTTCTTGGCCACCGCCGCCGCATCCTGGCCGGCCTCCCACTCGCGACGCTGCACAAAGACCGGAACGGAGGGTGGCACAAGGGCCAGTCCGCCGGCGTGGTCGAAGTGCAGGTGCGTCAACACGACCTTGGTGATCGTGGTCAGGTCGACCTGCTCGGCGACGCTCTCATCGAGCTCGAGCTTGAACAGTCCGAGCGCATCGGGCCGGCCGTAGTGGCGCGCCGCGTCCTTGACCGCCGCCGGGTGCAGGCCCGTGTCGACGAGGATCCGCTCCTCGGCGGTCTCGATGACGTAGGCGGGGACGGGGAAGCGGGCCTGCCGATTGAGGTCGTCGTCGCGCCGCCAGATGCCGGCTGCTGAGGTGAACCACCCGGCGTTGAGCATCTCGACCTTCATTCTCCAGCAACGTTAGATCCGCGCTGGGTACGAAACGCGACTCATCCGCTACGTTTTGCGACATGCGTGTCGGTCTCACGGCGGTGCCTGGGTGCTTCGACTCCGGCCTGACCACGCTTCTGGATGTCTTCCGCACGGCGGAGCGGCTGCGGGCGCAGGTCGACCCGTCGATCGACCCGATCGGGGTTCGGATGATCGGCAGCGCGAGGAAGGTCACGACCGCGGGCGGGCTGACCATGGCGATGGACCACGTCGTCGGCGACGACGATGCGCTCGCCGAGCTGGACGTGCTCGTCGTGCCCGGGCTCGGCATGGCAACGCCGGCGTCCCTGTCCGAGGCGCTCGCGTCCCGCCATGTCCGCCGCTTGCGCAACTGGTTGGTACAGGCGGATGACAGGCCGGCGCTCGCCGCCGCCTGCACCGGCACGTTCGTGCTCGCCGATGCAGGCGCGCTTGACGACCACGTGGCGACCACGACCTGGTGGCTTGCCGGCGAGTTCCGGCGCCTCTATCCAAAGGTCAAGCTGGACATGTCGCGGATGGTGATCCACAGTGGCCCGGTCACCACGGCCGGCGCGGCGTTCGCCCACATCGACCTCGGCATGAGCCTCGTCTCCCGAACCAGCCCGCAACTGGCCGACGCGGTTGCCCGCTTTCTGCTTATCGACGAGCGCCCAGCGGCCAGTGTGGCCGCGGCGACTGGCCATCTTGCCGCCGCCGACGCCCTCGTGACCGAGTTCGAGGACTGGGCGCGCGAGCACCTCGACGGAGGCCCGACCATCGACGATGCTGCCGCGGCGATCGGCACCACCCGCCGCACCTTGGAGCGCCACTGCCGCACCCGGACCGGCCTCAGCCCCCACGACCTCGTCAAGCGCCTCCGCACCGAGCGCGCCAACCACCTACGCCGCACGACCAACCTCAGCTATGACCAGATCGCCCCGATGGTCGGCTACCGGCACGGCTCGACGCTGCGGGCACTGCTCTGCCACTAACCATCACCGCGCCTGCCTCAACACATCCACCAGGAGATCGTCAACGACAACCACGCTCAGGGCTCCAGCACCACCTCGAACTTCTCCACGTCAGCTCCGTCGGCAAGCCCTCGCAGCCCCGCACCGCAAAAGCGAGGTGGAATAGTCCGAAATCGGGGAGCGCCAGCCACTAGGGTGTTACAGAACGCCCTCCCGCGCTTCCCGCCAAAGGTCGACGTTTCCGTCAGCCGTGGCATGCCGATCTATCTCCGCCAGTTCGTCCGCCGAAAGCGAGAGGTTGTCGAGGGCGGCGACGTTCTGCTCGAGCTGGTCCACCGAGGAGGCGCCGATGACGAGCGAGGTCACGCGCTGGTCTCGAAGTGCCCAGGCCAGCGCAAGCTGAGCGAGGGTCTGGCCCCGGCGGGATGCGATCTCGTTCAGCGTCCGCAGCCTGGCGATCATCTCGTCGCTGAGCCAGGATTTGTCGAATTCAGGGTCCCGAGCAGCGCGGGAGTCCTCGGGCACGCCGTCCAGGTAGCGATCCGTGAGTAGGCCCTGGGCGAGGGCGGTAAAGCCGATCACTCCGATTCCGAGCTCGACGGCGGTGTCGAGCAAACCCTCGGTCTCGATCCAGCGGTTCAGCATCGAGTAGGACGGCTGGTGGATCAGCAGGGGGGTCCCAAGGTCGCGCAGGATGGCCGCCGCCTGCCGGGTCCGCTCGGCGTCGTAGGAGGAGAGGCCGACGTAGAGCGCCTTGCCCTGGCGCACCGCCGTGTCGAGCGCGCCCATCGTCTCCTCCAGCGGCGTCGATCCGTCCAGTCGGTGGGAGTAGAAGATGTCGACGTAGTCAAGGCCCATCCGCCGCAGCGACTGGTCAAGCGAGGCGAGCACGTACTTGCGCGAGCCGCCACCCTGCCCATAGGGGCCGGGCCACATGTCCCAGCCGGCCTTGGTCGAGATCACCAGCTCGTCGCGGTAGGGGCGGAAGTCCTCCTTCATCAGGCGGCCGAAATTGATCTCGGCCGAGCCGTAGGGGGGTCCATAGTTGTTGGCCAGGTCGTGGTAGCTGATGCCGAGGTCGAATGCGCGCCGCGAGATCGCGCGCTGGACCTCGAAGGGGCGCTCGTCGCCGAAGTTGTGCCAGTAGCCCAGCGAGAGGACGGGGAGGTCGAGGCCGGAACGGCCCGTCCGCCGGTACTGCATCTTTCCCTCGTAGCGATCGGGAGACGCCGTGTAGGTCATCGCTGCTCCACCTCCGTCTCCTCGATCCTACGCCCCCGACGACACTCTTCGGATTGCTTGACCGATCAGGTTGGCCGGGAGATGATGGAGGCGCCGAGTGAGCACCCATGCTGACAAGCAGAAGGTTCGGGTAGGTGTGCTCGGGGTTGGCCTGATGGGATCGGCTATGGCCCATCGACTTCTCGATCAGGACATCGAGGTCGTCGCCTGGGACCGCAACCCTGAGCAAGTCACGGCTCTCGAAGAGCGTGGCGCCAAGCGGGCAAATGAACCGGCCGAGGTGGTGCTCGGGGCTGACGTCGTGATCACGATGCTGGCGACGGCGCCGATCGTTCTCGAAGTCGTTGAGCCGTTGCTTGAGAACTGGCCTGAGGAGACGATCTGGTTGCAGACGAGTAGCGTCGGAGCGACCGAGGCCGATCGGCTCGTCGAGCTGGCCCAGGCACACGACGTGACGCTTGTCGACGCCCCCGTTTCCGGCAGCACCCACCCGGCGGAGGAGGGTGAACTGACCGTTCTCGCATCCGGGCCTGACTCGGCGCGCGCGCCGGTCGAGCCGGTCTTCGAAGCGCTGGGCTCGCGCGTCCTCTGGGTCGGCGAGGCCGGGATGGGATCGCGACTGAAGATGGCCGCCAACCACTGGATGATCGCCATGACCGCCGCCCTTGCAGAGTCGATGCACCTCTGCGAGGCAATGGGGCTGGATCAGCAGCAGTTCATTGAGCTGCTCGACGGCGGCCCACTGGGCTCGGCCTATGGCCTTCTGAAGCTGGACGAGATGCGCACCCACAACTATCCGGTCGGCTTCCCCGTGCGCCTTGCCCTGAAGGACTTGGAGCTGGTGCGAGAGGTCGAGCAGAGCTCGAAAGCCGCGATGCCGCTGCTGGATGCGACCCTCGAGCGCTTCCTCGCGGCCAATGAGGACCACGCCGACGAGGACCTGGCTGCGGTGTACGAGGTTGGGCCCTCCGACTAGTAGTCCCCGGCGGCATGGAGGATGCCGTGGACCTTCAGCGTCTCGTCCTCCAGCGTGCTCCCGTCGGCTTCGAATCGGCCCTGCGGGTGATGGCGACGTCGGTCGGCGATCGGGATTGAGTCCTTGCTGCATCCGTAGCGCGGAAGATCGCCCCCGGCGCTCTCCGGGCCTGAGGCCCAACTGAGGTTCGCGGCGAGCAACTAGGATGGCAAGGCACTGAATGCGGAGGCACGTGATGCAAGGAGATATGGGCGAGAGCAATGACACACCCATCCTCTGGCACCTGAAGGTCTCGAACTACAACGAGAAGGCGCGCTGGGCGCTCGACTACAAGGGGATTCCGCACATCCGCCGGGCGGGGGTTCCCGGGCGGCACGCGAAGCTGGCGCGGCAGCTCACCGGCAAGAGCACCTTCCCCGTGCTTGTGTTGGACGGCGAGGCAATCGGAGACTCGACGCGCATCGTCGAGGCGCTCGAGCGCCGCTGGCCAGAGCCGCCCCTTTATCCCGCCGATCCCGCGCAGCGCCGAGAGGCGCTGGAACTCGAGGAGTTCTTCGACGAGGAGCTGGGGGCCTACTCGCGCCTACTCGCGCTTCACAGCACGCTCCCCGACCCCGACCTGATGCTCAGTACCTTCACTCCCGACCTGAAAGGCGGGCGCCGAGTCGTGGCGCGTGCCATGTATCCGCTGATCCGTCGTCGGGTGACGGCCGACTTCGGGATCGACGAGCGCAGCGTCGCGGTGGCCGAAGGCAAGTGCCGCGCGGCTTGCGAGCGTTTCCGGGCCGAGCTGGGGCCGAGCGGCTATCTGGTCGGCGATCGGTTCACGGTCGCCGACCTCACCTTGGCGGCGCTCGTAGCGCCCTTGGTCGCGCCCGAGCAGTTCCCATATCCCCAGCCCCAGCGTGGGCACCCACGGCTGGCCGATGTCCGCGACCTGCTCGAAGAGCACGGCGCCGGTGAGTGGACGCGGGAACTCTATGCCCGCCACCGCGGCGAGTCTGCGGAGATCTCGGCCTAGATCAAGGCGCGAGCCGCTCGAGCACCGTGCCGTCTGCCCGAACCACGAAGACGGCTGGCACTACGGTAATTCCGTACTTGCGGGCAAGGTCGGGGCGCTCGCGCACGTCGAGCTTGACGAGCGGGTCGGGCTCGCCGGTGAGGCGCCGTTCCCACTCTTTGCACTAAACCGGCTCAGACGGCGGAGGGCCTTGACCGAAGGATCGAGGCTGCTACGTTGGCGCGTTCATTCCGAGCCGCCTCGCTCAGGCGCGGGCGGATGGGGGACCCAGGCAGTTGGGGCGAATTGGCCGGTGTTCCGGCCCTAGCGGTATTGGCCGCGAGCCCGTCAGCTAACCCCGTAGGAAACCGACAGGAGGGAGCTTGCAATGAGGACCCAGATCGGCGAGAAGAAGGATCGTTCGCTTGTGGCCCGGGTGGAGGCTGCGCTATCCCAGATGGGGGGCGGGGCGACCCGTAAGCGCAAAGCGAGCGCCGAGGAGCGAACGTTGGTTCGCGACGCGATGAGCAGCCGCGTAGCTTCGATAAGCGCTGAGGCTCCGATTGCCGACGCCGCAGAGCGCTTGGCCGAGCAGGACGTTGGGGTGCTGGCCATCTGCCAGGCCGGCGATCGCTTGAGCGGCGTGATCACCGACCGCGACATCGTGGTTAGGGTGATCGCTCAGGGGCTTGACCCAGACGAGCTCACGGTTGGCGAGTGCGGTTCGGGCGAGCCCGCAACCGCCTCTCCGCAAGAGACCCTTGACCAGGCGGCGCAACGGATGGACGAACAGCAGGTGCGGCGGCTTCCGGTAACCCATGCGGGCCGGCTGATCGGGATCCTCAGCCACTCTGACCTGGCCGCACATGGCGCAGATCGGCGGGCCAGCCGGCTGCTCGAGCGACTGGCACGACAAGGCGGCGATCGGCGATCGGCTCGCTGGCTGCTGGATCGCCCTTATGGGGAGGGGAGGTCGACGGCCGCCTCGGCACCCCGTCTTCGGGGTGGCTCCTGACATTGCCCTCTTGGATTCGTTTGCATATTGGATTTAGCCATTCAATGACTCGGGGAGGAAAGTTCCCATGAAGAAGATCACCGTTCTCGCGACGCTCGGGTTGCTGGCGCTGGTCGTCTCTGCCCAGGCGGCGCCCACGTACACGCCAGCACCACCACCGGACTCGCATCACTGCCTACCGCACAGCGTCGGCTACAACTCCTCCAGCACCCTGGTGAGCGCGTCGCTGACCGCTGAAGGACACCACCGCTACAGCGGCACGCTGGAGGTCAAACTCGCCAAAGCCAACCATGGGGCCCCGACCGGCGCTCAGACCTTCACCCTGGCTGCCGCCAAGGTCAAGTTCCACCACGGCGTCGATCCGGTCTCGCCTGCGGCGGGCTCCAGGGTGAAGCTGCACGGCAAGATCACGAAGCTCGCCAAGCACTGCCCGACCGAAGGCTTCACGCCGACAATCACCGTCAAGAAGGTCGACATCAGCCGGGCCGGGCACCACAAAGGCTGATCACAAGAGTGGCGTTTCGCGCGCGGCCGCCGCTCCCCGGGCGGTCGCGCCGACGTGGGCTTGGAGCGACTACTGCGCGAGCTCATCTTCAGCTTTCCGGGTGGTACTGGCCTCCGCGATTGCTCGCCGCCTTCAAGCTGTTCGTGTCCGGGCTGCCCGATTGAGGCCCGGCCCTACCCCGGAGGGGCCGGGGCGGCGCGCGGCTCCCTGACCAGGGTGATGCCCATCGCCAGCAGCCAGACGATGAAGAGCAGGAAGACGATCAGGCCAAGCACCCCGTCGGACGGCGAGAAGGCGCCGGTCTCGCTGAACGAGCCGACCATGCCGACGACGAACGCATACACGGCCGCCAGCACGCTGTAGAAGCAGAGCCAGTTGGGCAGAGCATGGGCGCGTATCGCCAGGGCTCCCGATGCCGCCGCGATGACGGCGAACCCGACGGTGAAGAAGAGGAATCCGAACACGCTCAGATCCCAGAGGCCCCGAACGGTATTGGCGTCGAGTGAGGCAGCGTGATACGTCGCTGCCGCCTGGGCGCAGGTGCCGATCGTCGCCCCGATGATCAGAACGAGTCCGCCGGCCAAGGCAACGGCGGAAAGCCGTGCCGCGGGCTCGGCCGCCCGTAGCCGGTAGAAGACGCTTCCCAGGAACCAGGCGAACGCAAACAGCGTCGCGAAGCCCAGCGCGACCTGCGCCTGCATCTTGCCGTGGTTGTCCTGGATGAATTCCTGGACTTCGCGCGCACTGTCGTCGAAACCCGGCGGGGTTCCACTGGGCCCAAAGACGAACGAGAGGATCAAGAGGACCGCAGCAACGATTCCGGCAGACGCGCCGACCTTCGGCCAGACATCCTCAGACATGGCAACACCTCCTGGGGAAACCGGATGGACAACCGATCCTATGCCGCATGGGAACGTCCCCGCAAGGGCGCCGCGGCCTTCGCAACCCCTGCCGAAATTCAGAGCAAGAATCAAGGTCTTCCGATCCGGCCGGCGGGCTGCGTACGAACCTCGGGTTATGAGCACGCACCGGGGCCATTCAGAATTTCACCTGCGGTTGCGCTCAAGGGACGGCGGACGCGTGAGAGGCCGGAAAGCGTTCTGGCGGCCCGGCGTGTTCGGGGGCAGGAGAGCCTTCTGGCGGCCCGGCGGACGGCGGTGGACCAGTCGCGTGGGGTTGGTTGGTAACCGACGGCGGTTCGCTTCCTGGACTGACTGGCGGTGGAGAGGGAGCGCCGACAGGTGGCGCAGCGGGGGGAATCTGCTCTTGGTGGGTCGGCGCGGCGCTCGGCGGCGCCGGGGTCGAGACAGCCGGCTGAACGATTCCGGGCTCGGAGCTGTTTGGTTCATGGCCCGATTCAGCCACGGGCTGACCAGCATCGAACGTACTGGGCGAGGCGGAGGCCGGGCCGGAGAATGCTTCGGTTTGGGGTCGGCCTTCCGAGCCTGCCGAATTCGACTTGGGATCTTGCGCATCGTGGGCCCGCTGTTTAGTCGTCGTCCCTTCCCCTCGGGGACTCCCCAGCGGGCTCAACTCGGAAGCACCAGCGACGAGCAGCGCGAGCCATGCGAGCGCAACGACGCTACTAACCCCCAGCGTGCGCAGCGGCGTCGCGCGTGGCAATACATCGGGCACCCGTGGGAGCTCTGCGGCCCGCAGCCGGGCGGCAATGTCCGCAACCTTTGCCGTCGCCAAGACCCCGACGAGGAGAGCGGAGGTCATGCCAATCAGCGTTAGCGGGATAACCGTCGCTGAGACTGCGGACGGGGCGTTCCCGATCCCAGCCGCCGCGATCCCCAGGTAGGTGAGGCGCAGGGCGAGGTCGATGGCAGCGACCATCACCGTGGCCTGCGCGAACTGACGACCAATCATCGCCCAGTCGCCGGCACGGCTCTGGCCCCTAAAAGTCTGTAATAGCTGGCGAAAGGGGGCGAGGAGCGCGGAGAAGATGAAGAACAGACCGCCGAGCCCAAGCCCCGGCAGACCCGCCGACACGTCAGTGGCCCTTCTCGTAGACGAGCAGGGAACGCCCCGCGATGAGCTCGTCCCAAAGTGCTCTGAGCATGAAGGCGCCGTTGACGATGCGTAGAACGAAGAAGCTCGGCAGCGAAGCCAAGGCGCGTCGCACCTCCCCTCGTTCGGCGGCCTGCAAGAGAACCGGCACCATCACCACCGGCGCGTCGATCAAGTAAGCCAGAAGGATCAGCGGATCAATCGCGATGGCCAGGATGGGAATTAGGATCAGGTAGGCAAGAGAAGCCAGGACTGCATCCCAAAAGGCAACGGCGACGATGGACCGCAGGTAGCCGAGCCTGAGCAGCGAGCGCCGGTGCAGGCGAACGTTCTGGATGAAACCGTGCGACCAGCGCCGCAGTTGCTTACTCATGAATCCGAAGTTGTGAGGCTCGATCGGATAGGAGAGCGCTGCGGGAAGGAAGCGGACCTTCTTCCCGGCCTCATACATCGTCCAGGTCAGGTCCATGTCCTCGGCCATCGTCCTGGTCGACCAACCACCCATGGCGCGTAGCTCCTCGGTCCGGTAGATCGAGAAACAGCCTGAGGAGATCAGCGGCTTGCCGTATTGGTCCTGGACCCGCTTGAAGAAGCTGAAAGCCAACAAGTACTCGACGTAGCGTCCGCGCTCCCAGAGGGTCCGAACATAGCGGGGAAGGACGGAGCCGCAGGCAGCGGTCACATTCGGGTCGGCGAAGGCGGGCATGAGCAGCTCGATTGCGTCGGGGGCGAGCGTCGTATCGGCATCAAGCGCCATCACCATCTCGGTCCTCACGCTCTCCAGAGCGAAGCTTTGTGCGCCGGCCTTTGAACCGGTGTTCTGCGGGGGACGAAGGACCCGGACGCCGAGCGCTGAGGCGATCTCCGCAGTCGCGTCCGTAGAGCAGTCATCGATGGCGATGATCTCGTCGGGTACGACGGTCTGCTGTTGCAACGAGCGGATCGAATCAGCAATCGAATCTGCCTCGTTATAGGCAGGGATCACCACCGTCAAGTCCATTGTCTCGTTCGGCCTCATAGATAGCTGCGCAAACGCCCTCAGCGGTGCAACGGCGTAAGCCGAACAAAGTCAGAGCCATCTTTGCCGTAGGAGTGCCGAGGCGGCCTGGCCTCGCCACGACAGCACCAGATTCAAGTTCCCCCGAGATCTATTCGATGCTGTGAGGGTCATGCACGCACTTCCCCGCCTCCAGAGCTTGCTGGTCCGGTGTGGCGGCGCGTTCCTCTTCACGATGCTCCTCGTCTTCGCCCTCCACGCCGCAACCGGCCTCGGCGGGGCCGACATCGACCGAGTCTTCAACGTTTGGGTCTATGACGCCCTCATCTTGGGCGCCGCTGGAGCCTGCTTGCTGCGGGCCGCGATGGTTGAGCGCGAGCGACTTGCCTGGGGGCTGCTGGGGGTCGGACTAGCCGCCTGGACCGGCGGCGAAATCTATTACTCGGCCGCGCTCGCTGGTGCCGAAACCGTACCGATCCCCTCGCTCGCCGACGCCGGCTACCTCCTCTTCTACCCGCTGGCCTATGCCGCCCTAATCGTTCTCCTGCGCGAGCGGATCGGTTCCTTCCCCGTCGCCCGCTGGCTCGACGGTCTCATCGTCGGTACCGCCATCGCCGCCTTGGCCGCCACGCTCGCGCTCGGCCCGATCGTCGACTCGAGCACCAGCGGTGACGTCCTCGAAGTCGTGACCAACCTCGCCTATCCGATTGCCGACATTGCCCTCCTCACGCTCGTGTTCACGGCTTGCGCGTTCACCGGCTGGCGACCGGGCCTGACCTGGCTCACGCTCGGCAGCGGGCTGATCGTCCTCGCCGTCTCCGACGGCGTCTATTTGCTCCAGTCAGCGCAAGGAACCTACGCCGAAGGTGGCATTCTCGACGTCGCTTGGCCCTTGGGCTTTCTCCTGCTCGCGTCTGCCGCTTGGCAGGAGCCGGCACGGCGCCAAGTCGTGCGCTCACGTGGCCTGCGAGTCGCCCTGGTCCCGGCGACGGCGGCGGTGATCGCGATCGGCATCCAATTCAGCGACCGCTCGAGCTCGGTGCCGGCGATCGCCGCCTGGCTCTCGCTGTTGACGCTGCTAGCCGTCGTCGTGCGGATGATGGTCTCCTTCCGCGAAAACCAGGCCAACCTCGAGTCCAGCGTCCGCGAGTCCCTGACCGACTCCCTCACCGGTCTCGCCAACCGCCGCCGCCTGATGGACGACCTCGAGGAAGCGGCGGCCCATCCGCCCGACCACCACAATGTCTGCCTTCTCGCCCTCTTTGACCTCGACGGCTTCAAGGCCTACAACGACGCCTACGGCCACCCCACCGGCGACGCGCTGCTGGCCCGCCTCGGTGGCCGTCTGGCGGATTTCGCCGGCGAGCGCGCCACCGCCTACCGGCTTGGCGGCGACGAGTTCTGCCTGCTGGCCGAGTGCACGGCCGCAGAAGTTGATGGCTTCGTCGCCGGTGCCTCGGCCGCGCTGTCAGAGCGCGGAGACGGCTTCCTCGTCACCAGTTCCCAGGGCAGTGTCCTGCTCCCCTCCGAGGCCAGTACTAGTGAGGCAGCGCTGCAGCTTGCCGACCGGCGCATGTACGCGAATAAGAGCCGCGAGCGCGCCTCGGCCGGTTCGCAGTCGCGAGATGTTCTGCTGAGTGCGCTGCGTGAGCGCCAACCCGACCTCCACGAGCATTTCGTCGATGTTGCCCGGCTGGCGCTCCGGATGGCCGAGGAGCTGGGAATGGACCCTGAGCAGCGCGACGAGGTCTTCCGCGCCGCCGAGCTCCACGACACCGGTAAGGTCGCAATCCCCGACGCGATCCTCAACAAGCCCGGTCCGCTCGAGGATCAGGAGTGGGAGTTCATGCGAGAGCACACGCTGATCGGCGAGCGCATCATTGCCTCGGCGCCGGCGCTTGTGCCGGTGGCCCGCCTCGTCCGCTCGACTCAGGAGCGCTGGGATGGCAGCGGCTACCCCGACGGTCTGGCGGGTGGGCAGATTCCGCTCGGCTCGCGGGTCATCTCGGTCTGCAACGCCTACGCGGCGATGGTGAGCGACCGTGCCTACAGCATCGCCATGCGCCCACAGCGGGCACTGGAGGAGCTTCGGCGCGGCGCCGGATCCCAGTTTGACGCAACCGTCGTTGACGCGTTTTGCTCCCTGAACGATGAGGATGCGACATTTTTGGCTCTAGATGAGCGCCCGGATCGCGGTCCCGGTCTATCCGCGAAGCTTGACACTTGAACCTGCACTGGGGGATAGTTGATCGATCAGCGAGGAGGGGTGGTTCGCTGTAAGGCCTATCTGGGAGCCCCGCAGGCGCGCTTAGCGCGTTAAGGAGGTTCCCATGCGTAGGAAGATGTTGGCCTTGGCGCTCACCGTAGGCGCTTTGACGATTCCAGTGTCGTCGGCCTTTGGCAACCCGGACTTCGGTCCCGGCAACAGCAGCAAGGGGCCAAACGACAGTGGTGCCAAGTGTCATGCCCCCGGTCATGGCACCGGCCCTGGGTCCAACGATCCAGTCCCCGGCTGCAAGGGGTAGAGGGATGGCCCACCCCAATTGGGGTGGGCCTCTCTTCCGCCGAGAGGGGCGGAGCGTCTCGCGGGGTTAGTACAGAAAGGAGAGAAATCCCGAGCGTCTAGTCATGAAACGCGTGGCAGCACGGTTGTGGCGCGCCGAATTGGAGAATGATCGTTCGGTGCGGGCATCCAGGACAGCAGCACCGTGGGTGGTGGCATCGCTGACAACGGCGGCCCTCGCCTTCGCCCTCGTCCTCGACGGCAGATCCGGGGCCTACGGCGGCGGCATCGTGGATGTCCTTGGCTGGGGCCTGGCTACCCTTGCCTCGACCGGGGTTGGGCTGCTGCTGGCGACGCGCCGGCGGGAGAACCCGATCGGCTGGCTGTTGCTCGCCAATGGCTTCATCATCGCCGCGCTGGGGCTGGCGGAAGCGTATGCCGACTATGCCGTGCTGGCCCACCCAGGCGCTCTTCCCGGCGCCGCCTGGGGCGTCCTGGTCAGCGAGCGGGCATGGCCGCTGCTCTTCGCCGCGATCACGGCGATCGCCTGGATCTTCCCGGACGGCCGGCTGCCCTCGCCGCGCTGGCGCCGCTACGCGATCGCCGGGGCTATCTCCTACGCCGTTCTCCTCGTCGTCTCACTGCTGGCCGCCGAACGCTTCGAGGAGCCCTTCGCCGGACAGTCCAGCCCACTGCCAGAACTGTCGGAGTCGGTGGTGGGCATTCCGTTCATGCTCAGCGGCCTCGGGGCGCTTGCAAGCCTGTTCGGTGGCGCGCTCGCGATGCGGACCCGATTGAAGCGCTCGACCGGAATCGAACGACTGCAATTCCGTTGGCTTGCCTATGCCGCCGGCTTGATCCCCGCGGCGGTGGTGACCTGCCTGATCGAGATCGCGATCACCGGCAACGACGGCTCGGCGACGACTGTCGCCCTGATCGTGGCATTGACCGCGGTGCCGCTGGCGATCGGTGTGGCGGTGATGCGCTACCGCCTCTACGAGATCGACCGCTTGGTCAACCGGACGCTCGTCTACGCCAGCCTGACCGCCGGCCTGGCGGCGACCTTCGCCGCGGTGTCCGTTGGCCTCGGCCTGGCGATCGGGTCCGGGTCGAGGCTGTCGACGGCGGTCGCGACGCTCGTCGTCGCCTTGCTGTTCGGTCCCCTGAGGGCGCGATTGCAGTTGCTGGTCGATCGTCGCTTCAACCGAGCGCGCTATGAGGGCCTGCGGAAGGTGGAGGGCTTCCTTGCCGACTTGCGCGGCGGACGCGCCGCTCCGGAGCATGTCCAGGCCGTCCTCGCCGAGGCGCTCGGCGATCCCGAGTTGGAATTGCTCTTCTCGCTTCATCCGAACGGCGCCTACGTCGACGCGAACGGTCGCGTAGTCGAGCGGCGGGAGGGCGATGATCGGGCCCGAACGCCGGTGCGCCGCGGCGATCTGCCGCTCGCCACCTTGGTTCACGACAAGGCGTTGGGCGAGCGACCGGACCTGCTGGAGAGCGTGATCGGGGCGGCTGGGCTGTCGATCGAGATCGCCCGGCTGCGGGTCGAGGTGCGCAGGCAACTGGCGGAAGTCGAGGAATCGCGCGAACGTATCGTCACCGCGGGGTATGAGGAACGCCGCCGCCTCGAGCGGGATCTCCACGACGGCGCTCAGCAGCGGCTCGTCTCGATCGGGCTGGCGCTCAGGCACCTGCAGGGGCAGCTGCCGGCGGAAACCGCGCAGACGGAAATCATCGACTCCACGGTCGATGAGGTCGCTCGCGCGATCGCGGAGCTGCGCGAGCTGGCCCGCGGGGTGCGACCGGCCGCCCTCGACGAAGGGCTGGCGGCGGCGCTGCGGGCGCTCGCCTCGCGCTCGCCGCTGCAGATCAGCGTCGAAGCGACCGGAGAACGCTTCGAGGAGCGATTCGAGACCGCGGCCTACTTCGTCGCCAGTGAGGCGCTTGCCAATGCCGCCAAGCATGCCGGCGCTTCGAGGGTCTCGGTCACGGCCCAGCGCCGCAACGGCAGCCTCGTGGTCTCGGTTCGCGACGACGGCGTCGGCGGAGCCGTCGCTTCGCCGGGGTCGGGGCTGGCCGGCATCACCGATCGCATCGCTGCCCTCGGCGGCAGCGTGTCGGTGGCCAGCCCGTCCGGTAGCGGTACCGAGGTCACCGCGGAGCTGCCATGCGGATCGTGATCGCAGAGGACCAGGCGCTGCTGCGCGAGGGCCTTGGACGGCTCTTCCTCGACGCCGGTCACGAGGTCACCGACATGGTTGCGGACGCCGACCGGCTGCGTGCGGCGGTCAGCGTACGAGAGCCGGATCTCGCCGTGGTCGACGTGCGCATGCCGCCCTCCTTTACCAATGAGGGCATCCGCGCGGCCCAGTGGATCCGCGATGCACATCCGAGCGTGGGTGTGCTCGTCCTTTCCCAGCACGTCGAGGCGGCCGGGGCGATTGGCCTCGTCTCCCAAGGTGGCTTCGGCTACCTGCTGAAGGACCGTGTGCTCGACGTCGCCGATTTCCTCCAGGCGGCGGAACGGGTCGCCAAGGGCGGATCAGCGCTCGATCCCGAGGTGGTCGCTTCACTGGTTGGACGGGACTCCGATCACGCGCTCGCAGCCCTCACCCCGCGTGAGAAGGAGGTTCTCTCGCTGATGGCCGAGGGGTTGACCAACGGCGCCATCGCCCGGCGCCTGACCCTGACCGAGAGAACCGTCGAGGGCCATGTCCGCAGTGTCTTGATGAAGCTCGATCTGCCGGAGAGCGCCGGCGCCCACCGCCGTGTCCTCGCCGTGATCGCCTATCTGCGCGCGGTCGAGACCACGCGGTAGCACCTACCGGAATTCAGGTGATTGCCTCAGCCGATACCAGTGCTGGGGCCGATGTGCGAGGGCATGGGCGGATCTAAGTTCGGGTTGTCCCACCAACGACCCGAAGGAGCCCATCATGGAGAAGACCCTCGACCGTCCCGCCGTCGACGTTGCACCCCGAAAGGCCCAGCCCGGCCTCGCCCTCTTCTTGGCCCTGCTCGCGGTGCCAGGTTCCACCCTCGCCTGGGATCTGCCTGCCGGCGGGCTCTGGATCGGCCTGCCGCTGGCGATTGCGGCGATCGTGATCGGCATTAGTGCCCGCCGCCTGCTCGGCGGTTCGAAGATGGCGCTCGCGGCGATCGTGATCGCAGGCCTGATGATCGCGCAGATGGCGATCTGGACCCTTGTCTCGCTGGTCGGCTAGCCCAGACCAGAAATCGTGCGGACGCCAAGGCCGGGAGACACCGATGAGAATCTTTCGCCGAAAGACAGAGCGCCGGCGTTTGAGCGGCGCGGGGATGGAGATGGCGGGCGCCCTGATGGTCGCTTCGCAGGTGGCCTACCTCTCCCCGCCCGGGTTCGACGAATGGGTTCGCCTCCAGATGGCCGGTGACGATGACGCGGTTCGGCGCGAGTCTTCGCGGAGCGCTGAGTTGCGTTGACCTCCCCATCGCGTCCCCACGGACACGGCGTAGCGCAGTCAAGGACGCCGCCTCGCAGCTCACGCTCTCGCCGCGCCGGCGAGCAGCTGCTACGGGCACTGGCAATCGCCGCGCAGATCGGCTTGCTCTACCCGGCGGGGACGGACGAGTTGATGCGGCAAGAGCTGAGGGAGAGGAGACATTGAGGCTCACCGCGATCCTGGCCGCCGAGCTCGTCCGCGGGAAGGAGATCAGGCCCTTCGATACCCATGCCCTCCCTCCGCCATCGCCGAGTTGATCGAGGAATGCCGCTCGCCATCTCCCGACGCGATTCGGGCGCTCGTCTTCGCCTTGACGCTGGCGGCGACTCCCGGTCTTGTGAGTGAGATCCTGGCCGACTGAGGCCGGGAGGAACAAGGAGTCATCGTGCCAGGTCCGGGACAGATTTATGCCATCTGGCAGATGTAGTGGCCACTTGCAGGTCATAGCTTCGCCTTGGTGCCGGCCACCGGGGCTGGCCTTTATGGAGGTGGCCATGTCTACTGTCTCTCACGTTGTGGACGCTGCGGCGGGTAGCTCTAGCAGCGAACTCGATGCCAGTCGGTCCATCGTCGTTTGCCGTCTGATCACCGGTGTTCGCGGTGTGGATGGCCGCAATCGGCGTTGCACTGCTGCGACGCCGTCCCGAATTCGTCCCGGCGCGGTCCGATGCCTGACGCCGATCGAGACCAGCGCGTGCCCGCTGCTGTGGGCCCGGTAGCCGCGGGTAGCCCCGTGACCGGCTCTGTGGAATCATCCGCGGCGGGCCGGGCGCTCGGTCGTCCGCTCATCTGGGGGGATGTGGAAGGAAGCCAGACAGCGACGTTTGCGCTACCGGCCGGCACGGTCACGTTCCTGCTGAGCGACATCGAGGGCTCGACGCGCCTCTGGCAGGACGAGCCGGAGGCGATGGCGCATGCCGTGCCCGAGCACTACGCGCTGCTGGAGGAGGCGGTGGCGCTCCACGGAGGGGTGCGGCCGGTCGAGCAGGGCGAGGGCGACAGCATCGTCGCCGCCTTCTCGCGCGGCTCGGATGCAGTCGCGGCGGCGCTCGAGATCCAGCGCCGCATGCGCGCGCACGCCTGGCCCGAGGGACCGGCGCTGCGGGTGCGCGTCGCGCTGCACACGGCGGAGGCGCAGCTCCGAGACGAGGGCAACTACTTCGGGCTGGCGCTGAGCCGCTGCGCGCGGCTGCGCGAGCTCGCGCACGGCGGCCAGGTCCTGCTCTCGCGGGCCACGCACGATCTTGTGGTCGACCGCATGCCGGCCAGGGCTCGGCTGGCCGACCGGGGGGTGCACCGCCTGCGCGATCTCGGCCGGCCCGAGCACGTACACGAGCTCATCGACGAGGATGCCCCGCAGGAGTTTCCGGCGTTGCGATCGCTCGACGCGCTTCCGAACAACCTTCCCGGCCAGCTCACCAGCTTCGTCGGGCGGGTCGCCGAGTTGCATGAGATCCAGGCGTCGCTGGAAAGCACGCGGCTGCTGACGCTGACCGGGGCCGGGGGATGTGGGAAGACCCGGCTGGCGCTGCAGACGGCTGCCGACACGGTGGATCGCTACCCCGACGGCAGCTGGTGGGTGGAGCTTGCCCCGGTCCTCGATCCCGAGCGGGTCGGATCGGCGCTGGCCGCGGCTCTGGGCGTTCGCCCCTTGTCCGGCCAGACGCCGCTGGAGGCAGCCGTCTCCCACCTCGCCGAACAGCGAGCCCTGATCGTCCTCGACAATTGCGAGCATCTGCTGGAGGCGAGCGCCGCAGCGGCGGAAGCGTTGCTCCGCGCCGCTCCGGGGGTGGCGGTCCTCGCCACCAGCCGCGCCCCGCTGGGCGTCGCCGGCGAGACCAGCTGGCGGGTGCCGTCGCTGTCCCTGCCCGCCGAGCGCACGCCCGAGCCTGTCGAGGGGCTGGCGCAGTCCGACGCCGTCCGCCTCTTCATCGAGCGGGCGTTGAAGGTCCGCCCGAACTTCTCGATCAGCAACGACAACGCGGCCGCCGTTGCCGGTATCTGCCACGCGCTGGACGGCATACCGCTGGCGATCGAGCTCGCCGCCGCGCGGGTGCGGCTGATGGCCGTGGAGGAGATCGCCGCGGCGCTGGCGGATCGCTTCCACCTGCTGACCGGCGGGGCGCGAGGCGCGCTGCCGCGCCAGCAGACGCTGCGAGCGTCGGTCGACTGGAGCTATGAGCTGCTCGAGGAGGACGAGCGCCGCTTGCTGCGTCGGCTGGCCGTATTCACCGGCGGCTGGACGCTCGATCTGGCGGAGGAGGTGACCGCCGACGAGGACCTCGAGCGCCTCGCGGTGCTCGACCTGCTCGGCTCGCTGGTCGACAACTCGCTCGTTCTCGTCGAGGACGGCGAGCCGAGCACCCGCTACCGCCTGCTGGAGACGGTGCGGCAGTACGGGCTCGATCACCTCAGCCAGTCTCCTGAGGAGCTGCCGGTGCGCGACCGCCATCGCGACGCGCTGCTCGCCCTCGCCGAGGAGGTCGAGCCGCATCTGGGAAGGGCCGATCAGCACCTCTGGCTGCGGACGCTCGCCGCCGAGGACGCGAACTTGACGAGTGCCCTGGAGCACGCGGCGCAGACCGATCCCGACAAGGCGCTGCGGCTCGCGGTCGCCCTGACCTTCTACTGGAAGCTGGGGGGCCGCTTCGCGGGCGCTGAGAGCGGCTATGGGCAGGCGCTCGACGCGGCGCCCGCGGACGCTCCCCTGCGCGCGCGGGCGCTGTGGGGCCGCGCCTACCTGATGGCCTACGGCGGCGGCTATGAGCAGGCGATCGAGTATGGCGAAGAGGCCCTCGAGCTCGCAGAGGCGGCCGGCGACCGCTCGACCATGGCGCGGGCGCTGGACGCGATGGGCACGGTCACGCTCCTTGACGACCCGAAGGGCACCCGAGCGGGGCAGGAGCGATCGCTGGCTCTGGCGCGCGAGAGCGGCGATGAGTGGTGCGTGGCCGACGCCACCCAGATCCTGGCCTGGACCTACGTATGGGAGAGCCGACACGAGGAGGTCCTCGCGACCGAAGAGGAGGTCTTTCCCCTGATCGAGCGGATGGGCTACCGCGAGCAGCTGGCCTGGCACTGGTGCGGAGCCGCAGCGGGAGACTGCGAGTCCGCCGACTGGGCGGCGTGCGAGGAGCACTGCCGGATGGCGATCGCGGCGTCGCGCGAAGTGGGAGAGCCGACCACCGAGGGCGCGGCTCAGTGGTATCTGGCCCGCGCCGATCTGCTGCGCGGGCGTCCCGAGCAGGCGCTGGAGCGGCTGGAGGCGGCAGCCGAGCGCGCCGTCAAGGCAGGCGCCGGCATGGTGGACGCCCTGCTCGGATGCACGCTCGCCGGGGCCGAAGCGGCAAACGGCCGCGGCGCCGAGGCGCTGCGGCGTCTGGAACCGGAGATCGCGACGGGGCTCGGCGGTGGCTACATGCTCGCCTACGCGCTGCAGGTCCAGGCGGACGTCCACTACGCCTTGAGCGATAAGGATCTCGCGGCGAGCAGCGCCCGGCAAGCGCTGGATGTGGCCGAGCGGATAGGAGCGTCTTGGGTTCTCGCCCGGGCCTGCATGTGCCTGGCATCCGTCTCGCTCGACATGGAGCGATGGAGCGAGGCCGACGGGCATGTGCATCGCGCCCTGGAGGCGATCGAGGTCCGCGGCTTGGTCGCCTTGACCCCCGACGCACTCGAGTTGCTCGCGGAGGTCGCCGGGGGCCTGCACAGCGATGAGGAGGCGGCGCGGCTGCTGGGCGCCGCCGAGGAGGCCCGCACCCGCCACGAGCTGATGCGCTCAGAGGCACAGGGCCTACGGATCGCGGCGCTGGAGCAGACGCTGCGCGAGCGCCTTGAGAGCGAGGGCCTGGAGGAGGCTTTCTCCGAAGGGAGAGCCCTCGATGCCAGCGAGGGGGTCGCGTGGGCCCGGCGTGCCCGCGGCGAGCGCAAGCGCCCGCCGGGCGGCTGGGAGAGCCTGACTCCAACCGAGATCGAGGTCGTACGACACGCCGCCACAGGTCTGACCAACCCTCAGATCGGCGAGCAGATGTTCATCACCCGGGGCACCGTCAAGGTGCATCTCTCCCACATCTACGCGAAGCTCGGCATGCGAAACCGCTCCGAGCTCGCCGCCGAGGCGGCGCGGCGCCAGCTCGGCGCAGCTGAGGGGTCGTGATGGCCGACTCAGCCCCCACGGCGGTTGTAGAGCGGTTCTTGGACCACCTCCGAACGGTCACCGACAACGATGCCGCAGTGGGGCTTCTCGCAGTGGACGTGGTGTACGAAAACAGCTGGCTGCCGACTGTGCGCAGCCGTGAGCGTGTGCGCAAGGTGTTTCAAGCACTTCTCAGGATCGGCACCGAGGTGGAGATGCACGTACACGCGGTTTCGGCGGACGGACCAACCGTTTTGACCGAGCGCACCGACGTGCTCCAGTGGGGCCGCCTGCGAATCCAGTTCTGGATTTGCGGGCGCTTCGACGTTCACGATGGGCAGATCGTTTTGTGGCGCGAGTACTACGACCCCCTGACCATTCTCGTCGCGACCGTGCGCGGCCTGCTCGGCACGGTCGTGCCCGCGGCGCGCGCGAAGCCCCCCGAGCAACCAACGAAGGAGCGGGGCACCTCAGAGTAGAGTCGCGATGATGAACGTCCAAGGGCCGTATCCGCTGCCCGAGGATCCCGCTCTCGCCGAGGTGGCAAGGGCGCTGCGGACACCGGCGTAGCCCCGTGGGGTCTCGATCGTCGAGCCTGTGCCACCGAGACCCCGATGCGGGAGAAGGGCAACGCAGCCGCCAACGGAGCGTCTCAGCCTGAGGTCGCTGAGGCAATCACACACGCGCTGACGGCCCGATGGCCTCGGGAGAAGCGGTCGGGTACGCGCCGCGACCGCTGCGGTACGTTCCGGCGATGGGTGCGACAGCGGACCTCCTCGAGCGCTCGGACGATCTGGGCATGATCGGTCAGGCGCTCACGGAAGCCCAGACGGGCAACGGATGTTGTGCCTTTCTAACCGGTCCCGCCGGCATAGGGAAGACGGCTCTTTTGGACGCTGCACACAGCCTCGGCCGATCGCGTGGATTTCAGGTGCTCGGCGCTACGGGGTTTGAACTGGAGCGCAGCTATCCGTTTGGGCTGGTGAGGCAACTCTATGAAAGCGTCGTTCAAGGCTTCGAGGAATCCGAGCGGGACACGTTGCTGGAGGGCGCCACCGCGGTCTTCGGGGTGGGACGCGGCGATGGCGCGGGGCAGGACCCCTCCTACAGAGTTCTGCTCGGCCTCTACTGGCTCGTCGCCGAGCTTGCCCAAGCCTCTCCGTTGCTCGTTGCGGTGGACGATGTGCAATGGGCGGACAGCCCCTCCCTTCGCCACCTCCTCTACCTAGGCCGGCGCCTTGAGGGCCTGCCGATCGCCCTCGTCGTCGCGGAACGAAGCGGCGAAGGATCGCTCCCCTTCATCGAGGAGTTGCGCGATACCGCCAGCCTGCGGGTCGAGCCAGCTCCACTGAGCGTCAAGGGAGTAGCAGAGCTGATCCGGAGGGCTTTTGGCGAAAGCCCCTCACCGGACTTCGCGGCCGCCTGCCTGCGGCAGACCGGTGGCTATCCGCTCTACCTGAAAGAGACCGCGCTGGCGCTGCATGAAAAGGACATGCGGCCTGACGATTCGGCTGTAAGCGAACTCGGGCGCATCGAAGCGGAGGGGGTGGGGCGACATGTGTGGCGGCGGGTCGAATCCGTCGATCCCGCCGCCGGCCTGGTGGTGGGGGCGATCTGCGTTCTTGGCGAGGGTGCGCGCCGGGGCCGGATCACGCAGCTCAGCGAGGTGCCCGCTGACCGAGTGGTGGAGATCATCGACGGCTTGATCGCACGTGAGGTGCTGCGAGAAGGGGATATTCCGCGCTTCACTCACCCCGTTGTCAGAAGCGCCGTCGAGTCTCGCCTCCCCTCCGGAGAGCGAGATAGGTGGCATCGGGCGGCCGCCCGGCTGCTGGACCGCGAAGGCGCAGGCATCGGCGAGATCGGCAATCACCTCATGCAGTGCGTGCCGGAGGGGGATCCCTGGGCGACCGAGCGGCTGCGAGAGCTCGCCGCCGACGCGCTGCGACGGGGCGCTCCGGAGTCCGCTGTGGCGGCATCTGCCCGTGCTCTGGAAGAGCCGCCGCCCGGCGAGACCCGTGGGGCGGTGCTGCGCGAGCTCGCCGCAGCCAAGGACGCAACCGGCAAGCCAGAAGAGGCGCTTGAGCACCTGGCCGAGGCGTCGAAGCGGGAATCCACCGATACGAGAGCGCGGGCCGAGATCGCGATCACTCGAGCCCAGATACTCGCCTCCGTTAACCGCTGGACCGACGCAGTTGAGTCGCTGGACGTGGCACTGGGGCTCGTAGCCGACTGCGACCCAACACTCGAACAGCTCATCGACGCCGAGCTGATCACTTACGCGATCATTGCTGAGAGCGCCCGCAGTCGTGGCCTGGAACGCCTTGCCTCCTACAAGGGGCAGATCCCCGACGGTCCCGCGGCGGCCGCCGTGTTGACGGCGATGGCCGCGGCCATCGGCTTTACCGGCGAAAGGGCGCCGGAATCTGCCGCGCTCGCCGAACGGGCGCTGCGGCTGGACACCGCCCGGAGCCCGGGATTCAATTCGGAGCGGTGGTTGATCGCGGCGACCATTCTCACCTTCAGCGATCGACCCGACCTCGCCCGCGCCGCCGCAGAGGAGCGCCGCGATCTCGTGCGTCGCGGCGGTCACCGCCGCGAGAGCTTCGCGGTCGAGATCACGGTCGGCATGGCCGCCCTGCGCCAGGGTGCGATCCCCGAAGCCGTCTCGGCCGCGCAAACGGCCCTCTCGACCGTCGACGAGGGCGCACACGAAGCCTGGGCGCACGGGCTCTACGCCCTTGCCCTCTTCGAGAGCGGTGAGTTCGACGCCGTCGCGAAGGCTCTGGCGGCCACCTCGCCCGAGCACTGGAGCGAGGCCGCGCCCGGCAGCTTCAGCCTCTTCTGGGCTCGCGCCCAGCTGAACCTCGCCCAGGGCCGCTTCGAGGACGCCGCGACCGACCTCGCCGAGCTGAGACGCAGAGGCGAAGAGGCGGGCCCCGATATTCGCCCCCACAGTGAAGTGAGGTGGCCGGTCGAAGTTCTCCTCGCCCATCGCCGGGGCGAAGGTGAGAAGGCTCGCGAGCTCGCAGCGATGGAGCTGGAGGCGGCTTACCGCTTCGAAGGCCCTGGCTACATCGGCCTGATGCTGCGCCTCAGCGGCATGGTGAACGAGCCCGAGACTGGATTGGGGTTCCTGCGTGAAGCAGTCGACGTCCTTGCCCCATCGGTGTTCCGGCTCGAGTATGCGCGGGCGCTAATCGAGCTCGGCGCCGCGCTGCGCCGCCGTGGAAAACGCCTGGCCGCCCGCGAGCCGCTCCGGGAGGGGCTGGACCTCGCCTACCGCTGTGGCGCCGGGCCAGTCGTGAGCCAGGCGCTGGACGAGTTGCGCGCCACGGGCGCGCGGCCCCGGCGCGCGGTGCGCGAGGGACCCGACGCCCTGACCGCGACCGAGGCGCGCACCGCCCTGCTGGCCGCCAGGGGTCGCAGCAACCGGGAGATCGCCCAGGAGCTGTGCGTTACCTTGAAGACCGTCGAGGGGACCTTGATGCGCGCTTACGCCAAGCTGGGAATCTCCGGGCAGGGGGCAAGGGGGGCGCTTCCGGAGGCCCTCGGATCGCTTTACAGCGGGTAACGGGCCGCAAATTCAAGGGTTCGACTCTGTTGCGAAGGACGGGATCCGCGCTGAGAATCGGCCCATGCGATCAAAAACTGAAAGCGCTGAGCAGATTCCAGGCCCCGGCGGCCACGACGTGCGCAAGGCCCGACCAGGCGAGGTCGCGGCCCTCGCACGGGCGATCGCGCGCGCCTTCTTCGAAGACCCGCTGAGCACCTATGTCCTGCCCGCCGCGTCGAGCCGCCTGACGATCAGCGAGCGCGGCGTCGAGCTTTTCCTGAGACGGGCATGGCTGCACCTGGGAGAGACCTACGCGGTAGGAGAGCCGGCCGTAGGGGTCTGCATCTGGAACCCGCCGAGCACCTGGGAGATCGGCATCGGCAAGCAACTCTCGATGCTGCCAGCGCTGATCCGCGTCTACGGGCGCAACCTCCCACGCCTCTTGGCGGTCCTCAACTCAGCCGAAAAAGACCATCCCACCGAGCCCCACTACTACCTACCCATGCTTGGAGTCGAGCCCGGTAGCCAGGGGCGCGGCATGGGCTCGGCGCTGATGTACCCGATCCTCTCCCGTTGCGATGCAGAACAGGTACCCGCGTACCTCGAGTCGAGTACTCCGCGCAACCGAGCGCTCTACGAACGCCACGGCTTCGAGGTCATGGGGGAGTTCAATCCCGGTCGGGGCGGGCCCATCTTCTGGCGTATGTGGAGAAACCCCAGCTGATTGACGGGCGCCACACTGAGCCGGATCAGGTCTGACGGTCTCTGTCAGACCTGGTCCGGCTCAGGTCACTAGAACGACTTTTGTAGGACTGTGGTAAACAACGGCCGACCTACTTTCACACTGATGCACCGGCTCCGGACGTGATGTGCTCGATCACCTGCCGGAACTCCTCGGTCGGTGAGAAGTCGACGTACTCGGAGTCCTCGAGCGCCTCGGGAGCGTGGCCGGGAGCCCAGTAGAACGCTTCGCCGGCGGCGAAGTCCCGATGCCCGTCCAGGGTGTGCATCCGCACGCGGCCCTTGAGCATGTACCCCCAATGCGGGCACGGGCAGAGGTCGTCCGGCAGGCCTTTGGTGGCAGGGCGCAGGTCGGCGCCGGCCGGGAGTCGCACGAACCCGACGGAGAGGCCGTCCTCGTCGCGCAGTCGGACCTCGACGCCGTTGTCCTCGATGACGATCGGGACGTCCTCACGTGGGATGGATCGCATGGGTGTGTCCTCCTGTTAGTTGAGTAGTTCCGCGATGCGTTGCGCCGCGAGGTGGGCGCCGCCCGTTTCCACCGGGCGGTAGTCGACGTCGCGCCCGATCTCCTCGGCGATGGCCTGGGCGATGATGTCAGGGGTGGCGCCCTCGAAGTCCATCCGGCGGCCGGCTCGGTAGCGGTCGAGCCGATGGGCGACGTGGAAGCGCTGCTCGAAGTGGTGGCGCAGGGGGAAGTAGAGGAATGGCCGTTGTGCGGCGGTCAGCTCCATCGCGGTCGTCAGCCCACCCTGGACCACGGCTAGGTCGCAGGCGGCGAGGTGGCGGTAGAGGTCATCGACGTAGGCGCGCACCTCCAGACCGTCGGCGGCGGGCAGCGTCGCCGGGTCGATTCGCGGTCCGGCGACGACGATCATCCGCAGCTCGGGGACAAGTTTCGCTGCGGCGGGGAAGGCGCCCATGACCCGGCGCAGCAGGCTGGCGCCCACGCCCGAGCCGCCGACCGTGACCAGGCAGACGCGCTCGTGCGGCTGGTAGCCGAGCTCGGCGCGCAGGCGTTCGCGGTCCCCTAGCTCGGCCTGGTCGAAGCCGGTGACGTAGCCGGCAAAGTCGAAGTTTTGCTCGGTCCACTCGCGGATCCCCGGCAGGTCCGGGCCAAGGCGGTCGCTGACGATGTCCTCGGGGTTGCCGACGAAGATCGCCCGGTCGCGGACCTCTGGGTGGTCGCGGATGTGCTCGACCATCTCGGCGTTGTAGTCCGCCGCCACGGATGCCTCCCGCTCGCCGTTCTCGGGCATCGGCAGCCAGCCGACGAAGTCCGTCAGCCAGGCGAAGGGTGCGCGCTTTCGGCCTGGGTTCTCGTGCAGGTGGTAGTCGAGCTCCCAGGCCTCGTCGCCGATCCACAGGTCATACGGCGTCTCGCTGACGACGTCGTCGAAGACCATGTAGTTCGCGGCCAGGATCTCGTCCATGCGCCGGATGGCCTGGAAGCACTGCAGGCCGTGCTCGGCGGACTCCGATTCGATGTGGGCCGACTCGTTGGCCAGGTGCCTGCTGGCAGGATGAATGCGCTCGCCCTCCGCTTCCAGCACCCGCGTCACCGGGTCCTGGGCGAGCCAGTCGATCTCGAGGTCGGGGTGCAGCGCCCGCAGCTCACGAGCGATCGCGACGTCGCGGCGGGCATGGCCGAGGCCGATCGGAGAGCTGACGTATAGCGCGCGCCGTCGGCCGCTCGACCGCTTGACACTGGGCTTGCAACGGAAGAGGGGATCGGCGAACTCGCGGATCGCGAGGTTCACCGCGACCGGTTGCCGCCCCTCGGGGAGGTGATCGCCACCCTCGATCGCCACCAGCTCTCCGCCCGTAGCCCTCGCCAGCGCCCTGGCGTCGGCGTGGCTCGTCACCTTGTCCTTTTTCCCGCTGATCACGAGCACGGGGCACCGCACGCGGCGGGCAAGCGCCAACTGGTCGCGGCGGGTGACCGGCGCGGCGGCGTCGGCGAGCACGGTCATGGCCAGCGTGTCCGGGTCGGTCTCCAGTCCCCACTCGACGACGTCGTCGAATCCCTTGGTCGAATGGGCCTCGCTGGTCGCCATGCCCGCGAACCACTCGACGAAGTCGCGGAAGTCGCGGCGAAAGTGCACCGCGTTGACCTTCGCCCAGCTCCGCGTCGTGATCGGCCTGCGCGTGAACATCGACCGCACCCAGGGATGGAACATGACCCGGTAGCGCAGGCCGCCAAGCGAGCGGCTGGCGGGGAACCAGGGGCCGATCAGCACCGCCGCGAGAACCCGCTCGGGGTGCTCGGCGGCGAGCAGGAGGGCGCGCTGGGTGCCGCGGGAGAGGCCGACGACGACCGCCTGCTCGGTGCCGGTAGCGTCGAGGACGTCGAGCGCGTCGCGGGCGAACTCCGACTCGGCATATGCCTCGACGTCAGGCGGCCGGTCGCTCCTGCCGTTGCCGCGCGGATCGAAGACGACCACGCGGTGGTGGCGGGCGAGATAGGGGATCTGCATCTTCCACACCCGCGAGTGCACCAGCGTCCAGGTCGGGCAGAGCAGGATCGTCGGCTCGCCGCTGCCGTAGACCTCGTAGAAGACGCGCACGCCGTCGCGCTCGACGTAACCCTGATCGTCCGGATACCGCGCTCGGGTCTGCTCGTCCGTATCGGCCCGCTCGTTTGTGACCGCTCGGCGATGGTCATTTGCTCTCTTGGCTCGGCGATCTGTCGGAGTGCCACTGTCTCAGAATGCTCAATTGGTCGGGCGACCAACCAATTTGTATCGTATACTGCGATCCGATGTCAACCACCGAACCGGACCTGCGCGATGAGACCGCGGCGGATGGCGACCTTCGTGTCGAGCAGGGTCGATCGACGCGCGCACTGCTGCTCACTGCCGCCGCCGACCTCCTGCGCGAGGAGGGCTACGCAGCGACCTCGACGCGGGCGGTCGCCGAGCGCGCGGGGGCGCAACTCTCACTGGTCCACTACCACTTCGGCTCCAAGCGCGGCTTGCTCCTCGCCGTTTTCGAGGATCTCACCGAGCGTCTCCTGGGCCGCCAGCGGGAGATGTTCAACGACGGCCGATCCTTCGCCGATCAGTGGCGCACCGCCTGCGAGTACCTGCGCGAGGACATCCGCTCTGGCTACGTGCGGATCCTCTGGGAGCTGTGGGCTGCCGGACTCGCCGACCCCGAGCTTGCTGAACGCTGGCGCGCTACCCAGCGCGGCTGGCGCGAGCTGATCGAGGCGCGCCTCGAACGCCTGCAGACCGAGTGCGGCATCGAGCTGCCGATGCCCCCACGCGCCCTCGCCGCGCTGATCGGCAGCCTCTTCGAGGGCGCCGAGGTCGAGATCCTCGCCGGCGTCCCCGAGGAGGAAACGCCACACCTCGAAGCGCTCGAGGCCTGCGCCGCGCTGATCGCGCCCGCCGAGCGGCACTGACCCGTGCGGGCGACGCGATCTCAGACGGGCACGCAGAATTCGGGGTAGCCCTTTCGGGGTGAGACCGGCTCAGTGAATACGGCTACCGCTTGCCCCGGCTCAGCCAGGCCCGCCACCAGCGAAAGCATCGTCGGCTCAGGTGGGTCCTTGTACGGGCAGCGCGCCGAAAAGACTAGCCGCCCGGGGTCGGATTTTCGGACGGCAGTCCCGAACGCTCATGCCACAGTGGCTCGGGATCGATGGAGTGGTTACTGTCCGCGGAAGTAACCTGCGAGTGGCCCGATGCCTCCAGAGACGCATTACGCACAGAGTGGCGAGGTCAACATCGCCTATCAGGTTGTCGGCGACGGCCCGATCGACCTCGTTTTCGTGCCGGGCTTTGTTTCGCACCTGGACCTGCAGTGGGCCGAGCCGCGGATCGCACGCTTCCTCGAAAAGCTCGCCTCCTTCTCGCGGCTGATCCTGTTCGACAAGCGGGGCACGGGGCTCTCTGATCCTGTCGCCGGCCCGGCACCGCTTGAGGATCGCATGGACGACGTGCGCGCGGTGATGGACGCCGCCAGCTCGGAGCGCGCCGCGCTGTTCGGGCTCTCAGAGGGCGGGCCGATGAGCGTTCTCTTCGCCACCACGTATCCCGAGCGCACGCAGGCCCTGGTCCTTTGCGGCACCGGCCCCACGGGCACTCTCGACCCCGACGAGAACCCCGGCGGGCAGCGCTGGGTCGACACGTTCCAGAGCATGCGCGCCGCGGCCGAGCACTGGGGTGAGGGGCGCACCCTCGGACTGATGGCTCCTAGCGCCGACAGCGAGCGGGATCGGATCGGGCGCGCTACGTTTGAACGCTCGGCTGCAAGTCCACAGATGGCGCGGACGATCCTTGACATGGTTCCCGGAATCGATGTCAGGGACCTGCTGCCGAACGTCCGCGTGCCGACGCTGGTTCTTCATCGCGCCGAAGAGTTCATCCCCGTCGAGTGCGCGCACTACACGGCCGAGCACATCCCGGGTGCGCGGCTGGTCGTACTGCCGGGAATGGACCACATTCCTTTTTACGGCGACGGTGATGGCTACGCAGAGGAGATCGAGGAGTTCTTGACCGGCGCCCGCCATGCGCCCCCTTCAGATCGCATCCTGACGACCGTGATGTTCACCGACATCGTCGCTTCCACGGAGCGGGCCGCGGCACTCGGTGACGCGCGCTGGCGCGAGCTATTGGGTCGGCACGACGAGCTCATGCGCGCCGAGCTGGAGCGCCACCGAGGCCGCGAGGTGAAGACGATGGGCGACGGCTTTCTGGCCACCTTCGACGGCCCGGCGCGCGGGATCCGCTGCGCTCGGGCGATCGCGGACAAGGTGCGAGCCATTGACATCGAGCTGCGGGCGGGCCTGCACACCGGCGAGTGCGAGCTGATCGGCGAGGACATAGGTGGCATGGCCGTCAACATCGGCGCGAGGATCGGTGCGCTTGCCGGCGCGAACGAGGTGGTCGTCTCCAGCACCGTCAAGGACCTCGTCGTAGGGTCGGGCATCTCGTTCAGCGACCGCGGAGCCCAAGAGCTCAAGGGTGTGCCCGGCGAGTGGCGTCTGTTCGCCGTGGAGGAGGTTGAAGGGCCAGCGAGCAACCGGCTTGTGCCAGACACCCGTGAGCTCCGTCTCTCCGATCGTGCAGCCACCGGTGTGGCAAGGAGAGCGCCCAGCCTCATGCGACGAGTGATCGGTTGGCGCGCTGACTCCTAGCTGCTCAATTGGGAAGGCCGCCTTGGTATGCTGGCATCCCCATGCGGCGCACCACTGTGAAGCTCCCCGACGACCTCGATGCCCGGCTTCGCCACGAGGCCGAGCGGCGTGGCGTGACGATCGCCGATGTCACCCGCACCGCGCTCGAGCAGCACCTCGGGGCGGGCGAGCGGCGACGCCTCAGTGCCGCCGCCGGCGGGCGCAGCGGCCATAGCGATGTCTCGGAGCGGATCGAGGAGATCCTCGCCTCGGAGATCGCCCCATCGCGCTGATCCTCGACGCCGGGCCCCTCTACGCCTACGTCGACGCCGACGACGCCCACCACTCTCCCTGCCTGGAGCTGCTCGAATCCCACCCAGGCCCCCTCGTCCTCCCCACGCTCGTCATCACCGAGGTCGCCTACCTGATCGCAACCCGGCTGGGCTGGCAGGCCGAGGTTCGCTTCCTCGGCGACCTCGCCGGCGGCAGCTTCGCGGTCGAGCCGTTGCATGCCGGCGACCCCGTCCGCATCGCGGAGCTCGTCGCCGAGTATCGAGACCTGCCGCTCGGCACCGTCGACGCCTCGGTGATCGCGGCAGCGGAGCGGCTCGACGTCACCGAAGTGGCGACGCTCGACCGCCGCCACTTCAGCGTCGTCCGTCCGCGGCATGAGGTCGCCTTCCAGTTGCTACCGTGATAGCTCAATGGCGGCAACAGCGGCAACAGAATTCACAGCGCCACGGCAACACGGCGGTAACAGCAACGGCGTCTCCTCGAGTCGCGCGAGCGCCGCCGATTCTGCATCGTGCCTGACACCTGTTGCCGTGAGCGTTGCCGCCAAACAAGAAAATGGCATCTCCACGGATGCATTTGGCTCTCCAGAGCCATACCGCTACGGGGATTCGAACCCCGGTTTCCGGACTGAGAATTGGCAGTTGCCGTAATAGGACATTGGCAACCGCTCGGGTACCGGACAACCCGACTCAGGAAGTAACGCTAGTCAGCAACGCACCACGATCTTGAGGTCCCCAGGTACCTGACGGGAGAACACCCAAGCGCCGTGCTGTCGGCTGGGTGCTTCGACGTCGTCCTCCTCCTTGAGGCGCTTGTGATCTCATCGACGTTCGCCAGGGCAGCAGCCGAGTCGATATGCGGCGCCAATAGCCTGGACATTCGTACTACAGCCTTTTGACCACAGGGCCCCGCCGATCAAGTGCTGAGCCAATAGGCCGATGAGTCTGAGTAATGAGTCGGCTGCAAATCGATACCGGCGCGAAAGCCTCCAAGTGGAGGGAACTCGCTTATAGCGCGGCCCTGCCGCTTTTGGTGTTGGCTTCTGTCGCCCTCATCGTGGAGGTCATCCTGGTGGCATTGGGATCTAGTAGCTCCGGAGACGTCACGATCAGAAACTGCCTGGTTACGACGATCGTCTTCGCGGCGGCTGCAGCTACGTTGCTCGCCGGGGTCAGCCGCCCTGCCGGAATGCGCGCACCGTGGCTGGTGCTCGGTCTCGGAATTCTTAGCTATGCATGTGCTTTCCTCGTCTTCTTCTTCTTTCAGAAGACCCTGACGAAGTTTCCGAGTCCGGCGGATTTCTTCTGGCTAGCTTTCTACCCCCTCGTCGTCGCGGCCATCGCCTTGCTCGCGCGAGGGCAACGTCGGTCCGAGCAGCTTGGAATCTCCCTGGATGCCGCGATCCTGGCGCTGGCGATCGCAGCGCTCGGCTATGAGCTGATCTTCAATGGACTGATCAACGTCAGCCGAGCCTCCGATCTGGTCGGAGGTCAGCTCTCCTACTCGGCGCTCGACTTCGCGGTCCTGGTGATGTTGGTCCTTGTCTGCGCGCCCAGCCGGAGCAAGGTCGGGAAGGCCTATATCGCGCTGGGAACCGGCATGCTGATCATCCTGATCAGCGACATCCTTGTCGTCAAGGAGATCTCCGACGGCACCTATGCACCCGGCACGTTGCTTGATGCCGGTTGGCCGGCGGGGATGCTCGTGTTGGCGTTCGCCCCGCGCCTGGGGACCTCTCTCGAGCGCGTCACCGCGCTGCGCGGGCGGGCTCTTTATGGCGCGATCACCATCTCCTTCTGTTTGGCTTTCGGGCTCTTGGTCGAGGAGGGTCTGCTCGACCGCAATCCCGTTGTGCTCACGCTCACCGGCTTGGTTCTTTGTCTGATCCTGATCCGCCTGATCGTGTCGGTGCGCGAGAACGACCGCTTGGCGCGAGACAACGAGGGCATCATCAGCGCAGCAGGTGAGGGCATCCTCCGCACCGACCGCAAGGGTCGACTTACCTACGCGAATCCGACCGCACTGGAAATGCTGGGCTACTCGCTGCCGGAGGTACTGGGTCACCGTGCGCACGCGCTGATCCACCACACCCGCCCCAACGGGGGGGCCTATCCGGCATCGGAGTGCCCGACGGGGAAATCGCTGAGGGAGGGGGCCTCGCAGCGGGTCACCGACGAGCTCTTTTGGCGCAAGGACGGAAGCAGCCTCGCAGTCGACTACACCAGCGCGCCGCTCCGCGAGGGCGGCCGAATAGTCGGTGCCGTCATTGTCTTCGACGACGTTACCCACCAACGCCAGATGAGGGAGCAGCTTCGTCGGCAGGCCGACCATGACAGCCTCACCGGCCTCTACAACCGCCGCCGCTTCGAGGAGGAGGTCTCGGGTCAGCTGAGCTACGCAAAGCGCTACTCGCGCCCGGGCGCCGTGCTGATGATCGACCTCGACTCCTTCAAGTTCGTCAACGACTCCTATGGACATCCGGTCGGGGACCGGCTTCTCTGCGACGTCGGGGCGATTCTCAGCGCCACGGTGGGTGAGACGGACGTGGTCGCCCGCATCGGCGGCGACGAGTTCGCGGTGCTTCTGAGGGAGGCGAAGGAAACCGAGGGCGTCGAAGTTGCCCAGCAATTGATCGCGGCGACCCGCGCGGAGTCCGAGCCGACCGTCGGCGCCAGCATTGGCATCGCCCGCTTCGACGACACCGACGAGCGGACGCCGGACGAGCTCTTGATCGCTGCCGACGTGGCCCTGTATGAGGCCAAGGAAGCAGGCGGCGGGACGGCCGTCGTCCACACTGGTCAGAGAGGCATCGCCCTGACCTGGGTCGAGCAAATCCGTAGCGCTCTTGACGAGGGAGGCCTGAGCGTCTACGCGCAGCCGATCCTCGACCTCGAGACCGGTCAGGTGGCTCGCGAAGAGCTCTTGGTGAGGATGGACGACTCCTACGGCGACAAGATTCCACCGGACTCGTTCCTGCCGGCGGCGGAGCGGTTTGGGCTGATCAACGAGATCGACCTGTTCGTCCTCGCCAAGGGGATCGAGTTGGTCACGCGGGGGGCCTCGATTGCGGCCAACGTCTCCGCCCGTACGCTGACCGACCCGCGCTACCTCGCCGCTTTGGAGCGAGCACTCGAGACAGGGCTGAAGCCGAGCTGCTTCAACTTCGAGATCACCGAGACCGCCGCGGTGGCCAACATGGGAGATGCCCAGCAGTTCGCGCGTCGGGTGCGCGAGCTTGGCTGCAGCCTCGCCCTCGATGACTTCGGCACCGGATTCAGCTCCTTCACCTATCTCAAGCACGTTCCCGCTCAGCACCTGAAGATCGACAGTGAGTTCATCCGCGAACTTGAGCGAAACCCTGCCGATCAACAGCTCGTGGGGGCAATCGTCTCGATCGCCCGAGGTCTCGGCCAGAAGACGGTCGCCGAGGGAGTGGAGAACGTGAGCACGCTTGAGATGGTCCGCGAGCTCGGCATCGACTACGCACAAGGCTTCTACATCGGCCGGCCAGCACCAACCTCTGGCGCTCGGGCTACGCGATCTGTCGAGGCTTCCAGCAAAGTGGCGCGAGGCTGGGAGCCGGTGCGATGAAGATCCTTGTCGCCGAGGACTCACGTACCGTGCGCCGCCTGGTCTGCACCCGCCTCGTCGCCGACGGCTATGAGGTGATCGAGGCCGAGGACGGAGAGCAGGCGCTCGCCCTAGCCCTCTCCGAGCGGCCAGCGGCACTGGTGCTCGACAAGGTGATGCCAAAGCTGGACGGATTCGAGGTCGTACGACGGCTCCGAGAGCAGGACGACACCAAGGCCGTTCCAATCGTGATGCTGACCGAGCACAGCGGCGAGGAGGACGTGCTCGGTGGCCTTAGTCTGGGGGTCGACGAGTACATGCCGAAGCCGTTCAGCCCGCGCGAGCTCTCGGTAAGGCTCGGGCGGATCTTGGCACGATCGGAGCCCGGCCGATGACCCAACTCCTCGCCTGGGTCGCGGTCGGCATGGCGACTGCGTTCATCATCCTTGTCGCGTGGATCGTGGTCAGCCGCTTCCTCGCCGATCGCAGGCGCCGTCGGGAAAGACTCCTGCGGCCCACTATCGAGACCGCGATTGCCGAGTACCTTGCCGCGGAGGAGCCCGAGCAACCGCGGCTTCCGGCCACGAAGGCCGCTCGTGATCTTTTGCGGATGGTGGCCTTGGAGACGATGTCGGAGCTGAGCGGCAGAGAGCGGGGTCGCCTTGTCGCACTGCTGGAGCGCTTGGGAATCGTGGCGGAAACTGCGGCGCGGCTCGGTTCCCGCCGCCGGCGTGTGCGGCGTTTCGCCGCCGAGGCGCTGCGCCAGATCGGCAGCGATGAGGCTGAGCGATCTCTCTCGGTCGGCCTCGAGGACCTCGACCTCGACACCAGCCTCACTTGCGCCGCGGCGCTTGCGGAGCTCTCTGACGAGGCTCTTGTCCCACCGATCCTGGCTCTCGCCGACAGGGCCGCAGTCGACCGCCCGGGCGCGGTTGCGGCGATCCTGGTCACGTTGGGCCGCAGTCATCCTTCGACGATTGGGGATGCATTGGATCCTGGTGTCTCCCTGGAGCTGCGACGCCTCGCCGCAGCCGTGGCCGGCGAGCTCCGCCTCGCCGAGCACGTCCCGCTCCTACGCGAAGCGCTGCACGGCGAGGACGACGAGTTGGTGGCGCGGGCAGCGAGGGGGCTTGGTGCGATCGGCGACGTCGGCGAAATCGAGCTGCTCTTGAGACTGGCGGAGGCCGAGGATCGCTCCTGGTTCGTCCGTCTCGCGGCAACCGATGCATTGGGGGCGATCGGGGACCCGCGAGCGATCGAGCCGCTCGAGCGCGAGCTCAACTCCGACGGCTGGCTGCTGCAGGCCAAGGCGGCCAGGGCCCTGCGGATGCTGGGCTCGGGAGGCGAGGAAGCGCTGCGCCGCGCGCTCGGCTCCCCGGCAACGACTGTGCGCGACCAGGCGAGGGTGGCGCTAGAGCGATGACGATCTACATCTACTTCGTCACCGCGTACTTCCTCGTATTCGCGGCGTTTCATGCCTGGCTGCTGGTGATGGCCGGCATCGAGACGAGGCGCCACACCGGCCGCTTGCGCGAGACGAGCCTGCGCCGCACGATCCGCTCACCGCTGACCCCGCCGATCTCGATCCTCGTCCCCGCCTTCAACGAGGCCGCCGGCATTACCGACAGCGTCCGCTCGCTGCTGGCGCTCGAGTACCCCGCCTTCGAGATCATCGTCGTCAGCGACGGCTCCAGCGACGGCACGATCGAGAAGCTGGTCGAGGCCTTCGATCTGGAGCAGCTGCAACGCCCGACCCCGCCCTTCGTCTCGCACAAGCCGATCCGCGGCGTCTACGGCCCCCGGGGCCGGCTCAACCTGTTGGTCCTCGACAAGGAGAACGGCGGCAAGGCCGATGCGCTCAATGCCGGGATGAACTTCGCCGAGTATCCGTTGGTCTGCGCGATCGATGCCGACTCAGTGCTGGAGCAGGACGCCCTGGTCAAGGCGGCGATGCCGTTCCTCGACGACCCGGTCGGGACCGTCGCCACCGGCGGCCTGGTCCGCGTCGCCAATGGCTGCCGCGTCGAGCAGGGACGGATGATGGAAGCCGGACTGCCGCGGACCGCGCTGCCGATGTTCCAGGTCGTCGAGTACCTGCGGGCCTTCTTTGGGGCCCGCACCGGTTGGAGCGCCGTCAACGGGCTGCTGATCGTCTCGGGCGCCTTCGGCCTGTTCCGCAAAGACGCCGTGGTCGCGGCAGGCGGCTGGAGCACCGACACGGTCGGTGAGGACATGGAGCTGGTCGTGCGCCTGCACCAGACGATGCGCGATCGACGGCGCCCGTGCCGGATCGTCTACGTGCCCGATCCGGTCTGCTGGACGGAGGCGCCCGAGAGCACCCGGGTCCTGCGCAGGCAGCGGCGGCGCTGGCAACGGGGAAGCGCCGAAACGCTTCTGATGCATCCACGGATGCTGGGGAATCCCCGCTACCGGGCGGTCGGCCTGCTTGGCATGCCGGCGCTTGTGCTCTTCGAGCTGCTCGGGCCGGCGATCGAGCTTTCCGGCTACCTCGTCGCGGTCGCCGCCCTTCTGACCGGAGGACTGGGGGGCGAGTCCTTTGTTCTCTTCCTCGCGATCTCCGTCCTCTACGGCCTGATCCTCTCCTTTGGGGCGATCGCGATCGAGGACGCGAGCTTCGGTCGCCATCCCGGCTGGGACCAGCTCGGCAGAATGATGCTCTTCGCGACGCTCGAGAACGCCGGCTACCGCCAGCTCGGACACCTCTGGCGAATCGAGGGCTTCTGGCAGCTTGTGCGCAAAGGCGAGTGGGGCGCGATGGAGCGAACGGGTTTTGTGCAGCCCGAGCCCGAGGCTATGCTCGGCGACGAGGTGGGCTTGCGTTGACCTCGAATCTGAAACCCGGTCTGAGACATCCAGCGGCGCGACTCGTCGGTCTGATCGGCCTCGTCGTGCTCCTCTTTATCGCCGCCCTCGTTCTCACCATCTCGCGCTTCGGAGTCTCCCGCGACTCCGATCGCACTGCGCTGGAGGAGAGCAAGGGGCAGATCCTCGCCGAGCAGCTAAGGACGGCGGTCATCAGGGAGGTGGGTCTCGTCGATGCCTATGGCAGCGACGCGGACCCAGCCGACCGCAGGCAGCTGAAAGTCACCCGCCACGAATTGGCACAGGTCGCGCGAGCCCTGAAGGACCACCTGCTCAGAGAGGGACAGGAAGACGAGATCGGACATCTCGACGCGGTGGTTGCCGGCAACGAAGGTCTCGACGAGATCTTCAGGGAAAAGGTGGTACCCGTCGCAGGGACCTCAGAATTCGATAGCGGCGTGAAACTCTATGCCGCCGCCGCGGCTAAGGTCGAGGGACGGATCGACACCATCGTCGCGGCCGCTGAAGGAGACGCCAGAGCCGCTGAGGAGAACGCGAACGACGACGCGGCCAGCGCCAAGCTGATCGCGATCCTGGCGGCGGTGTTGGCGGTGCTTGTCGCGATTGCCACCGCCTTCTACGCGGCGCGCCTGATCGGCCGCCTCTTCGGCCGGATCGAGGGCCAGTTCACGCTGATCGACCGCCAGCTCGACCATCTCAAGGCGATCAGGGCCACCGCCGACTCGTTGACCGAGGCCGCCAATCAGATGCTTGCGGCTACCGCCGAGGTCTCGACCGCCACCAACGAGCAATCGGCGGCCGTGACCGAGGTGGCGGCAACCACGGAGGAGCTGCAGGCGACGGCGGCCTCGATCGCCGACAACGCCAAAGCCGGCTCGACCGCGGTCGACCAGACCGGCGACACGATGCGCGAGATGCAGGAGCAGGTCGAGGCGATCTCGGAGCGCTCCGTGGCCCTGGGCGAACGCAGTCAGAAGATCGGCGAGGTGCTGGGGTTGATCACCGAGATCGCCGAGCAAACCAACCTGCTGGCCCTGAACGCGGCGATCGAGGCCGCCCGTGCTGGCGAGGCGGGCAAGGGCTTCACCGTGGTCGCCAGCGAGGTGCGAAAGCTCGCCGAGCGCTCGATCCGCTCCACCGAGGAGATCCGCGAGATCGTCACCGCGATCCAGGACGAGACCAACGCGACGATCATGGCGACCGAGCAGGGCACCAAGCAGGCACGCGAGGTTGGCGAGCTGATGGGCTCCACGGCGGACGTCCTCAGCGAGAGCCTGCAGGCCACCCAGCAGCAGAAGGAGGCCGCCGAGCAGGTCTCCAGCGCGATGGTTCAGATCCGCGTCGCCGCCGAGCACTTGGCCGGCGAGCAGCAGCAGCGTGCCGAGATGGCCGAGAGCGTGACCCAGGCGGTCGCCAAGCTCGACGAGGAGCTGGCCGAGCTCTCCCGAATGGCGGCTGACGGGCGAGTGGAGTCCAGCGACGGTCAGCCATGAGCTCGATGCACGTCCGCGTGCGTGCCGGCAACGAGCACTACGCGCTCCCGGTCGGGGGGGTTCGTGAGATCGCGAAACTTGGCGAGATCACGCCGGTGCCAGGCGCGCCCGCTGTGGTGCTCGGGGTGTGGAACCTACGGGGTGACGTAATGGCGGTGCTCGATCTAGCGACGTTGCTCGGGCTCGGAGGCACTGAACCGGGCCGAATCGTCGTGGTGGAGGAGGGCGACCTGCACGGCGGCCTCGCCGTCGAGTCCGTCCTCGACGTGGGCGCGATGCCAGAGCCGCTCGAACCCACGGACTCCGAGTTCCTCCTTGGGGCTGTGCTGGTCGAGCGGGTGCCGGTCGGTGTGATCGATCTCGGCGCTGTCCTCGGCGCGGTGAGCACAGGTGCGGATCAATGAATGAACTGGATCCCGAGACGCTGGCGATCGCTCGTGAGGAGGCCACCGAATGCCTGGAGCGAATCGAGCGCAACCTGCTCGCGCTGGAGGGTGGAGGGGATGACCCCGAGCTGATCGACGCGTTGTTCCGGGATGCGCACTCGGTGAAGGGCGCGGCGAGCATGGTCGGCTGGACCGAGGTCGCCTCGATCGCACACGGCATCGAGGATGGCCTGGAAGGGCCACGTGATGAAGGACGCCTTCCAAAGGAGCAGATAGATCCGCTGCTGAAGGCAACCGATGAGCTGCGCAGAGCCGTCGACGCGGCTGGCGTGGGAGCCGGCGAGGAGACGGCCGCGCCGCCCTCGCCGACCGTCGATTCGCAAGCAGACGCCCGCCCCGCGGTGGCGCCTGCGCATAAGGAAGAGCAGCGCCACGCGATGCGAGTCGACCCCGGCAAGGTCGATCGCATGCTCGACGCCGTCGGAGAGGCGGTGCTTCATCGCCGGCGCTTCGAGCACATCGTCGGCGAGCGCATCCTCACGGCGGGGGACGATGAAGCCGAGGAAGAGCTCGACCTGGGAGAGCGGTTGCTCGGTGAGCTGCAGGACGCCGTCATCGAGATGAGGACCCTGCCTCTCAGCACCGTCACGGCCCCCTTCCCCCGCGCGGTTCGGGACCTCGCAAATGCGGAGGGCAAGGAGATCGACCTGATGATCTCCGGTGCCGAGACGCAGCTCGACAGGGTGATCCTTGAGGGGATCACGGACCCGATCGTCCATCTGCTTCGCAACGCCGTCGCGCATGGAATCGAGGACCCCGACGAGAGAGAGCAATCGGGCAAGCCGCGCCGGGGAACGGTGGAGCTACGGGCCGAGCAGCTGGGCGGCACCGTCGCGATCCAGGTTGCCGACGACGGTCGGGGCGTCTCCGCCGAGCTACTCGAGCGAGCCAATGAGCTGGGGTCCCTCGCCGACATGCTCACCACCGCCGGTTTCTCGACCGCGGTCGAGGTAGGGGATCTCGCCGGTCGCGGGGTTGGCCTTGACTCGGTGAAGAGCCACGTCGAGGCGCTGGGCGGGAGCATCGAGGTCCGCAGCGAACCCGGCCGCGGGATGGAGGTGTCCCTCCTTGTGCCGGTGACGCTGGCCGTGCTCAAGGTCTTGCTGTGCGAGCGCGGCGGACAACCCTTCGGCTTGCCGGTAGCGAGCGTGCGAGAGGTCGTTACCGTCAAAGAAGCGGCCTCGCTGGGCGGGCAACCGTGTCTTGAGCACCGCGGCGAGACCGTTCCTATCGGCGACCTGGCAGGGATGATCGGCGCCGTGGCGCCACCGCTGCCGCAGCCTCCCCCGGCGGTTATCCTGGCGACGGCGACGCGCGCCGTCGCCGTCGCCTGCGATCGGGTTCTCGATGATCGCGAGCTCGTCGTCAAGGGCCTTGGACCGTTGCTCGCGAACGTTGCCGGCTACCTCGGGGCGGGGATCCTCGAGGACGGGCGAGTGGCGCTGATCCTCGACCCCAATCGCCTTCTCGAAGTGCCGTCTGGCAACGCCGCTGCGGTGACGCCCGCGCAAGCCGAGAAGCGGGCCGCGCCCAAGGTGCTCGTGGTCGACGACCAGTTCAGCGTTCGCCAGCTGCAGCGGAGCATCCTCGAGGCCGCCGGCTATCGCGTCGAGACGGCGCGCCACGGACGGGAGGCGCTGGAGAAGATCGCCGCCGATCCCGACCTGGAGATGGTCCTGACCGATGTCCAGATGCCCGAGATGGACGGCTTCGAACTGCTCGGAGCGATTCGCAAAGACCCCGAGCACGGGGCGCTGCCCGTTGCCATCATCACTTCCAAGGGAAGCGATGAGGACAAGCGGCGGGGCGCCGCGGAGGGTGCGGACGCCTACATCGTCAAGAAAGAGTTCAACCAGCAGGCGCTGCTCGAGACGGTCGGGCGACTGGTCGGCGGGTAGCGGTGATGCGGGCTCGACGGGTCGTTCTCTGCGATCGCTCTGCGACTCGGGTGCGAGCACTGCGGCGGTTCCTCGACCACGACGCCGACGTGGAGGTTGCCGCTGCCTTTGGCGAGGTCGGCGCGATGCAGCCACAACTCACGCAGATCGCACCGGATCTGATCGTGCTGGACCTCGAAACGGCCGGCGCTGAGGCAGCCGCGGCAATCAGGGCAATGATGAAAGAGGGGCCGTGGCCAATTCTTCTCATCGGCGGTTCGGGAGAAGAGGATGCACGGCTCGGCGATGCGTTGGCGGCCGGCGCCCTCGAGGCGATTCCGCGCGACAGGCTTCGCCTCGGCGAGCCAGAGGGCGTCTGGGCAACCGCCCTGCGCAGCCGCATCAAGCGCCTTGCCAGCGTGCGGCTGGGCCGTCACAGTGGCGAGGAGCGGACAAGCAAACCAGCTACGCCGCGCCCCTGGCGCAGCCCGACGGCAACCTATCGGGCAGTGGGGATTGGCGCTTCGGTCGGGGGCCCTCCCGCGCTGGCGACGATCCTCGGCCAACTGCCCGGCGATTTTCCGCTGCCGGTGCTCGTCGTCCAGCACATGGCCCTCGGCTTCGGCGACGGCCTCGCCAAGTGGCTGGACCGAAGCGTCCCCGCGTCGGTTTCCCTTGCCACCCACGGGGCCATTCTGCAGCCCGGCGTCTGGATGGCACCCGACAACGCCCACTTGCGCCTGGAGCCGACGATGCGCCTCTCCCTCGACTACAAAACGGAGCGGGGCGCACACCGACCCTCGCTCGATGTGCTGTTTGAAAGCATGGCCTCCTCCGCCGGCGAAGGAGCGGTCGGCGTCGTCCTCACGGGAATGGGGCGGGACGGCGCCGAGGGAATCCGCGCGATCGGCGAGGCCGGCGGTCTCACCATCGCCCAAGACGAGGAGACCTCGGCGGTGTTCGGGATGCCGGCTGCCGCGATCGAGTCGGGAGTCGACCTCGTACTACCGCTCGAGGAACTTGCCTCCAGGCTGGCGATGTTGCGGGCACGGAGTGCGGTCCGGTGAGCGATCCGCTGAGGAACGTGGCCGAGCTGGTGGGCCGCGAAACCGGGATGGTCGTCAAGGACGCTCAGCTCCCGGCGCTTGCGGCCGCAATCGAGCGGATTACGCCTGGTGTCGATGCGGAGCAGTTCCTGGCTGAGGCCGCCGGCGCGCATGGCAGCCTCCTGCACCGCCTCGTCGACGAGGTCACGATTCAGGAGACCTATTTCTTCCGCGAGCTACGCGAGCTTGAGGCGATCGACTGGCGGGCGCTGCTGGAAGGAGCGAGGGAGCGTGGACACGGGATGGTGCGGATCTGGGTTGCCGCCTGCGCGACCGGCGAGGAGGCCTACTCGCTGGCGATCCTCGCCAGCGAGGCACTTGGCCGCGAGGCAACGCCGGTGAGCATCCTCGCCACCGATGTCTCGGGCGCGGCGCTGAAGCGCGCCGCATCGGGTGAGGGCTACAACGAGCGCTCGGTACGAAACCTCTCCCCCCAGCTGCGGGAGCGCTACCTCTTCGAGGAGCGGGGCCGCTACCGCGTCAAGGACGGCCTCAAGTCATTGATCCGCTTTCGCCACCACAACCTGGTCAACGATTTCTCACCGCCGCTCGGCGAGGTGCCCTTCGACATCATCGCCTGTCGAAACGTCCTCATCTACTTCGACCTGTCGACAGTGGAGCGGGTGCTCCGCTCACTCGAATCGGCGCTGCAGCCAGGCGGCTCGCTTATCCTCGGCGCCGCCGATCGCCTCACCGGCACTGTGGGAGATCTCAGCCGCAGCGCAACCGACTCCCCAGCCGATCGGCGACGGTCGCCGAGCGCGAAGAAGCGATCGCTGAAGCGACCTCTTGGCCTCGAGCCAAAGCGGGGTGAGGAGGCGAACGCCCGGGAGGCGTTCAGCCTGTCGCAGAGTGCGAACGGCACCCCGCGTCCGCGCCGACGGGTGGAGGATCGGATCGAGGATGCCCTGCTCGCAGCGGACGTTGGCGACCTCGACAGCGCGATCGAGATCGTCGAGGCTCTGCTGGCCGAGGATCCACTGCTCGCCGACGCATACTTCGTCCGCGGTCTCGTGCAGCTGGACTCCGGCGATGTACAGGCGGCCACGAAATCGCTGCGCCGCAGTCTCTATCTCGACCCTTCCTTTGGCCTGGCCGCCTTCGAGTTGGGCCGGGCGCACGACGCCGGCGGCAATGCGAAGGCAGCCAGGCGCGCTTATGAGCAGGCGCTGCGCACGCTCGACCCCGCCGACGAGCGCCATCACGCGATCCTCGACCAGGTCGACCTCGGCGACGTCGCCGCAGCCTGTAGTGCACGGCTGCGAAGCGAGGGAGGTGAGACGCCATGAAGGTGCTCGCCGTCGATGACTCCGAGGCCTACAGACGAATCCTCAAGAAGGCGATGTTTAGTCTCGGTCACATCTGCTTGGTCGCCGAGGACGGCGTCAGGGCCTGGGAGCTGTTCGAGCAGGGAGGCGTCGACGTGGTGATCAGCAATTGGATGATGCCGGGCCTGGAAGGCATTGAGCTGTGCCAGAAGATCCGGAAATCGGACCGGCCGTATGCCTACTTCATCCTCTTCTCGGCCCGGGAAGGTCACAAGAACGTCATCCGCGGGATGAGGTCGGGAGCCGACGACTACCTGGCAAAGCCGCTCAACCCCGACGAGCTCGAGTCCTGCTTGATCGCCGCCGAGCGGGTCACCGGCCTACATCGAAGGCTGGCCGAGCAGCAGGGCGATCTGGAGAGCCTCAACCGCGATCTCTATGAGCAGTCTCGCCAGGACGCGCTGACCGGGGTGGGCAACCGGCTGCGGATGCAGGAGGACCTGGAGAGGATCGAGGCGGGGGTCGAGCGCTACGGCCGCGGCTACGCCGTCGCGCTTTGCGACATCGATCACTTCAAGGTCTACAACGACGCTCGCGGGCATCCGGCCGGCGACAACGTCCTACGCTCGGTAGCCGGCGCGTTGCAGGAAGCCTGCCGGAAGGGCGACGCCGTCTACCGCTATGGCGGTGAGGAGTTGCTGGTCCTCTTGCCTGGCCAGAGTCTTGAGCTGGCGATCAAGGCTGGTGAGCGGATACGGAAAGCGGTTGAGGGCCTGGACATCCTCCATCCGCTTGGTGATCCAGCGGCCGTAGTAACGGTAAGCGTCGGCGTCGCCGCCAGGGACCACGCCACCGATTCTGGCGGGGTTGGCAAGCTCTTGGGCGCGGCCGACGAGGCTCTTTACCGGGCCAAGAGCGAAGGCCGCAACCGGGTTGCGGCGGAAAATCCGCGAACCTGAGCCTCGGCTTCCCCTTTGGCTCCTGACATAGCCCTCTTGGGATTCGTTTTGGCATCGGTTTAGCCATCGATGACTCGGGGAGGAAAGTCCCATGAAGAGAAAGATCACCGTTTTCGCGATGCTCGGGTTGCAGGCGCTGGTCGTCTCTGCCCAGGCAGCGCCCCATTACACGCCGGCACCGCCGCCGGGCTCACATCGCTGCCTGCCCCACAACTTGGACTACCACGCCTCCGGCGTTCTGGTCAGCGCGTCACTGACGGCTGAAGAACACCACCGCTACAGCGGCACGCTGGAGGTCAAACTCGCCAAAGCCAACCATCGGGCCCCGACCGGCGATCAGACCTTCACGCTGGCCGCCGCCAAGGTCAAGTTCCACCATGGCGTCGATCCGGCCTCGCCCGCGGCGGGCTCCGGGGTGAAGCTGCACGGCAAGATCACGAAGCTCGCCAAGCACTGCCCGACCGAAGGCTTCACGCCGACGATCACCGTGAAGAAGGTCGACATCAGCCGGGCCGGGCACCACAAAGGCTGACCGCAAGAATGGCGTTTCGGGCGGCCACCGCTCGCCGGGCGGTCGCGTCAACGTGGGCTTGGAACGATTACTGCGCGAGTTCACGGTTCAGCTTTCCGGGGTTGTCTGCCTCTGCGATTGCTCGCAGCTTCGAGCTGTTCGTGTCCGGGCGGTCCGACCGAGGCCCTACCTCGGAGCGGCCGGGGCGGCGCGCGGCTCCCTGACCAGGGTGATGCCCATCGCCAATAGCCAGACGATGAAGAGCAGGAAGACGATCAGGCCGAGTACCCCGTCGGACGGCGAGAAAGCGCCGGTCTCGCTGAACGAGCCCACCAGCCCGACCACAAACGCATACACAGCCGCCAGCACGCTGTAAAAGCAGAGCCAGTTGGGCAACGCCTGGGCACGTATCGCCAGGGCTCCCGACGCCGCCGCGATGACGGCGAACCCGACCGCGAAGAAGAGGAATCCGAAGACGCTCAGATCCCAGAGGCCCCGAACGGTATTGGCATCGAGCGAGGCAGCGTGATACGTGGCTGCAGCCTGAGCGCAGGTGCCGATCGTCGCCCCGATGATCAGAACGAGGCCACCGGCCAAGGCGACGGCGGAAAGCCGTGCCGCGGGCTCGGCCGCCCGCAGCCGGTAGAAGACGCTTCCCAGGAACCAGGCGAACGCAAACAGCGTCGCGAAGCCCAGCGCGACCTGCGCCTGCATCTCGCCGTGGTTGTCCTGGATGAATTCCTGGACTTCGCGCGCGCTGTCATCGAAACCGGGCGGGGTTCCACTGGGCCCAAAGACGAACGAGAGGATCAAGAGGACCGCAGTCACGATTCCGGCAGACGCGCCGAGCTTCGGCCAGACATCCTCAGACATGGCAACACCTCCTGGGGAAACCGAATGGACAACCGATCCTATGCCGCATGGGAACGTCCGCGCAAGGGCGTTGTGGCTTCGAACCACCTGCCAGGCGTCACCACGATCAGCTGGCTCTGGCAGGCGGTCGTCAGCCTCACAGTGCCTCGGCATAGCGGTCGGGGTGATACCGGCCGGTCGCTCAGAAGACGAGAAGGTCTCTGCTCACGGTGGCGCGGTGGTAACGGCGCCGTATTAAGAGGGAGATCTGTGAGGGCAGCCTTCCGCGATCCAGCCGGCAATGTGCTCGGCGGCTTGCAACGCGGGCGGGGCGACTGAAACGGGGTCCAGGACGCGGCTGTCGCATTGACGACAAGCTCGCGGCGCGACATCGCGGAAGCGACGAACGGGAGCTTGTCGACTTCCTGGGAAACCACTATGAGCCGCTCCGCGAAGGAGCACGGAAGTACCTTGTCCTCGACAGCGACCTCTCGAACGTCCAGGTCGAACAGGTGCGATCGCTGTTCGGTGATCCAGATCGAGAGAAGGTCGTCGACTTCTTGCTCGCCAACAACGTGCTCCCGGAGGACCTGCTGCACGCCCTCGATCACCGGCGGCGGGCAAATGCGATCAACGAGCTCGAGGAAATGCTTAAGCAAGATCTCGTCGAGTCGAACTGGCAGCAGTTCTTTGAGCAACACGACTGGATACTCGGCAGCGATTTCGTCCGAATGCTTGACGAGCGCGAAATCGACGTTGACCACATCGCCGACTATCTCATGCAGGCCTATGACGGGTTTCTCGATCTCATTGAGATCAAGCGGCCTGGCGGCTCCATGCGTTTCTGGGCGGATGCTCTCGACCACGGTCACCACGTACCGCATTCAGACCTAACGAAGGCGATCACCCAGGCGCAGCGCTACATATACGAGGTCGAGCGCGAGGCAAACAGTGTGAAGACGCTTGAGCGATCGGGGAGCGTCAAGGCGGTGAAGCCGCGTTGCACACTCATCTTCGGGCGGTCGAGCGACTGGACGGCTGAGCAAACGGAGTCTTACCGCATCTTCAACGCCAGCCAGCACAGTCTGTCGATTCTCACGTACGACCACGTCCTCGAGCGCGCGCGACGCATGCTCTCGATCGCAGCTACTCAGACCGACGAAGCCGACTTTGCCGGCGGTATCCCGTTCTAGTCGTGCCTCGCCGCGGAGCGGCCGACGAGGAGGGCAGGAGCCCTGAGCCAGGCCAGATTGGGCGCGGCAGGCCCTGGAATCCTGATTCCGCAGCTTGCCAGGCGCATCAAAATGGTATGCTGGCATCCCCATGCGCCGCACCAGCGTGAAGCTCCCCGACGACCTCGATGCTCGGCTTCGCCATGAGGCAGAGCGGCGCGGCGTGACGATCGCCGATGTCACCCGCACCGCGCTCGAGCAGCACCTCGGAGCGGGCGGGCGGCGGCGCCTCCGGGCTGCCGCCAGCGGACGCAGCGGCCACAGCGATGTCTCGGAGCGGATCGAGGAGATCCTCGCCTCGGAGATCGCCCCATCGCGCTGATCCTCGACGCCGGCCCCCTCTACGCCTACGTCGACGCCGACGACACCCACCACTCCACCTGCCTGGAGCTGCTCGAATCCCATCCGGGCCCCCTCGTCCTCCCCACGCTCGTCATCACCGAGGTCGCCTACTTGCTCGGAACCCGCCTGGGCTGGCAGGCGGAGGTCCGCTTCCTCGGCGATCTCGCGAGCGGCAGCTTTGCAGTCGAGCCGCTGCATGCCAGTGATCCCGTCCGTATCGCGGAGCTCGTCGCCGAGTATCGCGACCTGCCTCTAGGCACGGTCGACGCCTCGGTGATCGCCGCGGCCGAGCGGCTCGACGTCACCGAAGTGGCGACGCTCGACCGCCGTCACTTCAGTGTCGTCCGCCCGCGCCATGAGGTCGCTTTCCAGTTGCTGCCGTGAGTGGACCGCCCCACCCGCAGATCCGCGTAGGTACGATGACCTCTCTAACCGAATGGCGGCAACAGCGGCAACAGAATTGACTGCGCGGCGGCAACACGGCGGCAACAGCAACGGCGTCTCTTTGAGTCGCGCAAGCGCTGCCAACCTTGCACCGTGCCTGGCATCTGTTGCCGAAAGTGTTGCCGAAAACAAGGTTCATGGCCTTGTCACGAACGAGATCGGCTCCACAGAGCCATACCGCTACGGGGATTCGAACCCCGGTTTCCGGACTGAGAATCCGGCGTCCTAGTCCCCTAGACGATAGCGGCGCGGAGCGACATTCTAGCGATAGCGGGCGGTTGCGTTGTCTGCGCCGATCCGTCCGGTGGGAGAGCTAGATTACGAACATGTGTTCGCTTCAACGTCTGTCCCCTGGTCACGCACAACCGATAGATTTGGGTATCTAGCGGGCGTGCTGGAACTGGTAGACAGCATCGGCTCAGAACCGGTGGCGCGAAAGCGCGTGTGGGTTCGATTCCCTCCGCCCGCATCTCCTTATGCACCCTGAGGCAACAGTCGCCTCTGTCTTGGAGTTGCACGAGGCCGGCCTGAACAACTGCGAGATCTCGCGGCAAACCGGCGTTTCGCGTCCGACGATCCGAGATTGGGCCAATGGTCGCCTTCCCCATTCGTACCGGCAAGGTGATTCACTCGGAGACTTCCTGGCGCCTGACTCCTGTCGACGCTGTCGCGGGAATGACCACGGGTTCGATTGCCTCGGTCCCGGCTACGTGTATCTCCTCGGGCTGTATCTGGGCGATGGGGCGATCTCTGAGCACCGGAGACAGGTCTACCGACTCAGGGTCACACTGGACGTTCGCTATCCCGGCATTGTTCGCGAATGCGAAATAGCCATGAAGGCCGTCGTCCCGCAAAATCGAGTCAGCCGCCAGTTGAGGAAATGCAATTGCTATGAGGTCCACGCCTATTCGAAGAGCTGGCCTTGTCTGTTCCCACAGCATGGGTCGGGCAAAAAGCACAATCGACCGATATTCCTCGCCGAGTGGCAGCAGAAGCTCGCCGAACGCTGGCCCAAGCAACTGCTCAAGGGGCTGATCCAGTCAGACGGCTGCCGCTCGTATAGCACCGGCAAGGGTGGCTGGACTCAGCCTCGATACGCGTTCTCGAATGTCTCCACCGACATCACGAGCATCTTCTGCTCTGCCTGCGATTGCCTTGGATTGCGCTGGACCGCTTCCTTCCCCACGAATGAGGCGGCGGCGGTTTCGATCTACGTCTCGCGCAAGGCCGACGTCGCCAAGCTGGACGAGTTCGTCGGGCCCAAGCGCTGAGTGGTGGCACTGATCTCCTCGACGAAGTCGGGCCAGAGCTTGGGTGGCAGGTCGTGGCCCATGCCGTCGAAGATGCGCAGGTGGGAGTCGCGGATCGCGCGGGCCGTGGCGCGGCCGGCGAGGGGGCGGATCAACGGGTCGCTGGCGCCGTGAATGACCGTCGCCGGCAGGCGCAGCCTTTCGAGTGCCGCGGTGCGATCGCCTGAGGCGGTGATCGCATGCAGCTGGCGGGCGATGCCGGCGCGGCTGTGAGAGCGGTCGTAGGAAGCGGCGGCCAGCCCGCGGAAACGCGCCTCGTCCATCGGGTAGCCCGGTGAGCCAATCGCACGGAAGGTCTTCACCGTGCGCTCGATTGCCGCCTCGCGCCCAGCACCGGGACGGGCAAACAGCGTCCCGAATGCCTTCCAGGTGGGCACCCCTAGCCAACGGTTGCCGGTCGAGGACATCATCGAGACCAGTGAGCGCACCCGCTCCGGGCGGCGGATCGCCACCGTCTGAGCGATCATGCCGCCCATCGAGGCGCCGACCAGGTTCGCCGACTCGATCCCGAGGTGGTCCATCAGCCCGGTCGTGTCCTCGGCCATGTCGCGCAGCAGGTAGGGGGCGGTGCGGCGGCGGCCCAGCAGCATGTCGGTGCGCTTGGGCACCCCCGCAGACTCGATCTTGGTCGAGCGACCGATGTCGCGGTTGTCGAAGCGGACGACGCGGAAGCCGCGCTCGGCCAGCATCGCGCAGAGCTCCTCGTCCCAGGCGAGCATCTGGGTCGCCAGGCCCATGATCAACAGCAGCGGCTCGCCGTCCGGTTCGCCGATCTCCTGGTAGGCGATCTCGATCCCGTTGACGGGAGCCAGCCGCTCCTCGCTGAGGCCGTCCATCCGGGCAGCTTAGAGCGGACAGCTAAGTTTGCCCTCAATGCGAACCGCGATCGTCTCCGACCTCCACCTCGGCAGCGCCTTCGGCGAGGACCTGCTGCGCGACGCCGGGATCCGCCGCGTCCTGCTCGGCGAGCTCGCTTCGGCGGAGCGAGTGGTCCTGCTCGGCGACGTGCTGGAGCTGCGCGAGACCCCGCTCCCGGCCGCGCTGGAGAGCGCCCGGCCATTCTTCGAAGAGCTGGGCGAGGCGATGAGCGGCCGCCCAATCGTGCTGGTCCCCGGCAACCATGACCACCGGCTTGCGGAGCCATTGCTGGAGCGGCAAGCGCTCGCCGGCAGTCCCCTCGCGCTCGAACAGCACGCCGAGCCGAGCGGCGAGGCCTGGGCGCGGATCGCCGCCTGGCTGGGCGGCGCCGAGCTGCAGATCGCCTACCCCGGGATCTGGTTGCGCGACGACGTACGCCACCCACGGCCATTACATGGACTGCCACATGACGCTCCCACGGCTCGAGTGCATCGCCGCGGCGGTGTCGATGCGAGTGTTCGGACCGCTGCCCGGACCCCGCACCGAGCCCGCCGACTACGAGCGCGTGCTGCGGCCCGTCTACGGCCTCACCTTCGGCGTCGCCCAGGGCGGCGTCGCGCGGAGCGCCAGCCGCCCATCCGAGCGTGCCTGGCGGGCGATGACGACCCGTAACGGCAGCGTGAACCACGCCCGCAGCACCGCGCTTCGTGCCGCCCTCGGCGCGGCCGTGCCGGCCAGTATCTGGGGCATCAACCGCCTCCTCCGTGCCGACTTCGAGGTCACGCTCACCTCCGGCTCGATCTCCCAAAGCGGCATCGCCGCTGCCACCGAGCTCGCCCGGCGCCTCGATATCGACGCCGCCCATGTGATCACCGGCCACACTCACCGCGGCGGCCCTGAAGAGGACGATGTGGAGTGGACCCTGCCGGGCGGCGGCCGACTCCACAACACCGGCAGCTGGGTCTTCGCCTCGGCCTTCCACCACCCCGGCACGCCCCCCGGTCCCTACTGGCCAGGCACCGTCACCTGGCTCGAGGACGAAGGCCCGCCGCGTCGTACCCGCCTGCTGCGGGAGCGCCCTCGCGACGAGCTGCGTGCGACTGTTTCGAGGCTCGCCACGACCGTCGCCTGAGCCACCGACGCGCTAGAGCCAGTCGGCGACGATCCGGCCGATCTCCTCGCCGGCATCCTCCTGCAGGAAGTGGCCGGCGTTCCGAATCACCCGTGGGGCGGGAAAGTCGAGCCGCGAAGAAACCTGCTCGCCCACCGAGAGCGGCAGCGCCGGGTCGGAGTCCGCCCAGAGGACCAGCGTCGGGCGCTGATCTACCCGCAGCGCGTCAGCCACTCGCCTGCCCTCGGCAGCACCCGGAGCGTCGGGCTCGGTCGGCAGGATCAGCGGGAAGGCGCGGGCGCCGGCCTTCGACTCAGGATTCGGGAAGGGAGCCTCGTAGGCAGCGATCACATCGTCGCCGGGGTCGTTCTTGCAGCCGGCCTTGACCAGGAACCCGGCCGGCACATCGGGGTTCCGGCGGACGTACTCGCGGAATTTGAGCCAGGTCTCGCTCATCTGCTGGTGGCCGGTGAAGGGACCGGTGTCCATGATCACCAGGCGCGAGAAGCGGTCGGGATGCTCGACCGCGAGCCGCAGCCCGATCGGCCCGCCCCAGTCGTGGACGACGGCGGTGGCGTCGCGCACGTCGAGCTCCTCGAGCAGCGCCGACATCAGCCCGACGTGGCGGTCGTAGGTGTACCAGTCGAGATCGGTGGGTTTGTCGGAGCGGCCAAAGCCGGCGTAGTCGGGTGCGATGCAGCGATAGCCCGCGTCGCGAACCGGGGGAATCACCTTGCGCCAGAGGAACGACCAGGTCGGCTCACCGTGGAAGAAGACGACCGGCTGCCCCTCCCCCTCGTCGAGGTAGGCGAGCCGCAGCCCGTCCACCTCGTGGTAGCTCGACTCAAAGGGAAAGTCCGGCAGCCCCTGCAGGCTCTCCTCCGGCGTTCTCACCGCCTCCACGCTCACGCCGCGATCATGGCAGTTGCCGCAGAAAGGCGCCGATTTCGGGGCCAAAGTAGGGCGAGAAGAGCTGGGTCGGGCGGCCCTGGTAGCTGTAGCTGGTGACCCCGCTGACGAATTCGCCGTCGAAGAGCCAGCCGCCGCCGCTGGAGCCGGCGGCCATGTCGCAGGAGGCAGGCATGGTCGGCGGCCCGGAAAAGCGATCGGTGAGGGGGTCGAGCCCGAGACCGTGGGCGCGGCAGCTGCGCAGCTCTTCTCCCCCCGCTCGGGCCGCCGGGTAGCCGAAGATCTGGAAGGCGCCGAGCCGGGATTTCCCGGCGGCGTAGCCACGGGCCCCGACGACGTCCGTGAGCGCGCCGAACTCGTTCGGCTTTACCCGCAGTGCCGCGACGTCGAAGTCGGGATTTTCCCCGTGACGCCACTGCGGCATCACGTAGACCGACTGGGCGACGAAGGTGCCGAACGGACGGTTGCCGTGTTCGTAGGCAGGGACGAAGGAGAGCTGGCGAGCCTCGCTCCCCCTTTCGATCACGCAGTGCCCCGCCGTCAGCACGATCGAGTGGCTCGGCGTGTTCAGCGCCGTCCCCGAGCAGGAATAAGGCCCGGTGACCGGGTCGACGCCGAGAATCTTGCCGTTGGTCCGGATCCCGTCTTCGGCCGAATTGAGCACGCGGACGCTGCTGGCCCCGGCCCGTGGACCTTCTCTGAACGGGGCCGCCGGGGGCCGCCCCGTAGCACGCAGAGGCTGAGCAAGAGCCGGGAACAATGCATTCAGCTCGTGCACGGGCAGCGCGGACTGCGCGGTGGACGGGAGCAATGCGGTGAGCGCCGTCAAAGCGGCAAGTACTCCTCGCGCCAGCGACTTCATCGCCCCGTTCATCGGCGCAAGAGTGCCAGAAAGGTGACTTTTGCAAGCGAGATTGGCCAGGCGGGCATTTGTTGCAGGAAACACTTGATACAGACAGAAGCTGCTCCTGGCGTTTCCTGTCTCTTCTCTTCACGGAAAGGGTTACTCATGAACGAAGACAGCCTGATCAGCGGCTGGTGGGTCTTTGCCGGGGTCCTGCTCCTGATTGCCGGTGTGCTCAACATCGTCTACGGGATCGCAGCGATTGGCGATTCGAAGTTCTTCACCGAAAACGCGACCTTCATCATCAGCGGACTTCACACCTGGGGATGGATCAGCCTGATCCTCGGCGTACTCGAGCTGGTGGCGGCGTTCTCGCTCTTCTCAGGGGGCGAATACGGCCGTTGGTTCGGCATCTTCGTCGGTTCGCTCAATGCGATCGGCGCGCTGCTGTCCATCCCCGCCTACCCTTTCTGGTCGCTGGCGATCTTCGCCCTCTCGATCATCATCGTCTACAAGCTGGCCGAGGGCCCGGAAGGAAACCCCGTTCCCCGGGGCTGAGAAGCACGGATCAGCCGCGCAGCGGCGATCCAGAGACCTGCTGCTGTGGACGAAGACCCCGGGAACCTGGGGCCTTCGTCGTCTCGGTGGCGAGCGGCACCTGTGCGTCGAGGGTCGACCACGGCGCCACAGCCGGCTCGCGACTCTCATAGAGGACGTCGACGCCGGCGAAGCGGTCCTGCCAGCCACGGCGACGTTCGTCGAAGAGAACACCGAGGAAACCGAGGCCAAATGGGATCGCGGCGAGGAAGAGACCGACCAGCCGGCGCAGCGACTTTCGCGGCGGCAAGCCACGACCATCGGTGCCGAGCCTGATGCCGAAGAAGCGCATTCCCGGAGTCTGGCCCGCGAGCGACCAGAAGACGACCAGGTAGAGGCCGCCGAGGGCGATCCAGGTGGCGCTGCCGACGGCGAGAGCAAAGCCGGAGACGCCGTCACCGGTGCCGGAGAAGAAAGAGCCGATCAAAGCCACGATCGCGGCCAGGCCGGAAAAGGCGAGGTTTACGATCAGCAGGTCGAGGCCGAAGGCCAGGCCGCGGGTGAGCGCGCCAGCGCGCTCGGTCGGCTCGGTCCGGCGCTTGCGGAAGACGACCCGCCGCGCGATGCGCTCGATCACGCCGTCCAGGCGCCTGGTCACATCGCCGATCGTGTGGCCGATGTCCTCGATGAAGCCGACGCTCTGGGCGCTGATCGCAGCGCGGATCTCAGGCGCCTCGGCGATCCGCTCGACCAGGCGCTGTGCCTCGTCGCTGGCAAGCAACCGCCGCCAGACCTCGTCGATCATCTCGCTGTCGAGCGCCTCGATCAGGGCCTGCTTCACGGTGTCGCTCTCCAGCGCGCCGCGGGCGGCTTCCTCGACCAGCGGCCCCTGCAGCACCCGCACCAGCGCGCGCTCCACCGCCTCGCTCTCGACCGCAGCAACCATCGCCTCCTCGGCGGCGACCTCGACCGCGCGGTCGATCCCCGCCGCTTTGCCGACCGAGCGCGCTCCGCGCACGCCGGCCCCGAGCAGCCGTACGGAGAGCGGAAGCGGGGCCTGCTGATCGGGACCGTCAGCCATTGCGGGCGAGTATACGGTCGCTGTGGTCAAGATTTAAGCCGCTATCGGGCTCGAACCTCGACCGCGGAGCTAGATGCCGAGTGCTTCGAGCAGGCGGTCGATCAGCTCGGCTTGCGCCGGGAGGATCTTGCGGCGCGCCTCCTCGGGGTCGAACCACTCGGCACGGTCGACCTCGGGGAAGTCGCGCCGCGTGCCGGAGCGCGGTGGCCACTCGAGCTCGAAGCTGTTGCTCGCCAGCGACGCCGGATCGAACTCGGCCTCGGCTGCCCAGGCGTGGACGAGCTTGCCGCCCTTCTGGCGGATCGAGCCCAGCTCGATCAGGTCGCCGGGATCGAGGCCGGGCGCGGCCGGCCCCAGCTCCTCCCCCATCTCCCGCAGTGCGCATCGCCGCAATTCCTCCCCGGGGTCCGGTTCGCCCTTCGGGATCGTCCAGGCGCCGAGGTCCTTCTTCGCCCAGAACGGCCCGCCGGGATGGACGAGGAGCAGCACAGGCGCCGCGCGATTGCGGAAGAGAAGCACGCCGGCGCTTTCCTTCGCCGCCACCGGTGAGCCTCAGGCGACGGCGCGCAGCCGGCTCTTGGCCTGCTGGGCGATCACGGCGGCCCATTCGGAATCGTCGATCCGCACAGGCGCGGTCGTCGCGAGGAAATCGGCGAGCGTGGTGGCGAGTCCCTCTGGGTCTTCGAGATGGGGGAAATGGGCCGCACGCGGCAGTGTCTCGAAGCGGCAGTGCGGGATCGCCTCGTGGGCGGCGCGTCCGTGCGCGATCGGGATCGTCCGGTCGCGCTCGCCCCAGACGATCAGGGTCGCCATATCGCCGAGCAGGTAGAGCCGGTCGGTGGCACTGACGTGCTGGCCGTGGACGTCGATGACCGAGCGCAGGGTCTGCAGGAACGCTCGCCGCGAGCCCGGCTCCTGCAGCGGCCGCAATGCCCGCGCGACCGCCTCGAGGTAGACGCCCCTTGCATTGCCGCGGGTGCGCAGCCGCCCCCCGGCGGCGTCGATCGCATCGACCAGTCGCCGCTGCGCGGCGACGCGGAGCAGCGGCGAGACGCCGGGCAACGCCGCCCCGCGCAGTAGGGGACTCACCTCGCGCCCGAGCCCTCCGCTGGAGATCAGCACCAGCCGCTCGGTGCGTTGCGGGAATTGGTAGAAGAACTGCATCGCGACACCGCCGCCGAGCGAGTGACCGACGATCGTCGCCCGCTCCACCCCGATCGTCGTCAGCAGGTCGCGGATGCCGGCAGCGTGGGCGCCGAGCGAGTAGTCCCCTCGCGGCGTCGCCGAATCGCCGTGGCCGATCAGATCCGGCGCGACCACGCGGTAGGAGCCGGCGAGCCTCTCGGCGACCGCCTGCCAGTGGCGCGAGGAGTTGACCATGCCGTGGATCAGGACCACGGTCGGCCCGCTGCCGGCGACACGGTAGACCGCGCGGTGACCGTGCAGGTCGACCTCGTGGGCCTCGAAGCTGGTCGCCGCGTCCACGCGGAGACCTTAGCGCCGCGCGGGGTCCTTCTTCGTAGAGTCCGGCGATCGTGAGCGCAAACCGCATCGAGCCGCGATGAGCGGGGGTGAGATCCTCGCCATCGCTCTTGCCGGGCTGGCCGCCGGAGCGGTCAACGCTGCGGTCGGCAGCGGGACCCTGATCACCTTTCCGGTGCTCCTGGCATTCGGCTACGCGCCGGTGACCGCGAACGTCTCCAACACGATCGGACTCGTGCCCGGTGCGCTCTCGGGGGCCTGGGGCTACCGTCGCGAGCTCGCGGGCCAGCGCTCGCGCGCGATCCGCTTCGGCATCGCCTCGGTGCTCGGCGGGACGACCGGGGCCGTGCTCCTCCTGACCCTGCCCTCTGCGGCCTTCAAGGCCATCGTTCCGGCCTTCATCGCGATTGCGCTCGTCCTCGTGATCCTGCAACCACGAATAAATCGCCTGCTCGCTTCGGGCGCGGTCGGCTCATGGCACGAGCGTGGAATCCTCCCCCCGCTCGCCGTCTACGCGACCGGGATCTATGGCGGCTACTTCGGCGCCGCGCAGGGAATCATGCTGCTCGCGATCCTCGGCGCCGCCCTGCCGCAGAGCCTGCAGCGGACCAACGGCCTCAAGAATGTCCTCGCCGGTCTGGTCAACGGCGTTGCCGGCTTGCTCTTCGTCTTCGCCGCGCACGTCGCCTGGGCGCCCGTCGCGATCATCGCCGTCTCCTCGGTCGCCGGCGGTCAACTCGGCGCCCACTACGGCCGCCGCCTCTCACCCAACGCGCTGCGAGGCCTGATCGTCCTCGTCGGGACCACCGCGATCGTCCGCCTGGTCGCGGGATGAGCGGCGCGCCCGGCCTCGCTGCGTCCGACCGCCGTGCGTGAGAGGGTCGGCGGGACCGACTCGACAAACGAACTCGCGCCCGCTCTCGAAAGGAACCCCCAGTCGTGAAACACCGGATCCGCCTTGCCGCAGCATTCGCCCTCGCCGGCCTTGCCTTCCTCGCCGCCGGCTGCGGCGGCTCCAGCTCCGACGGCGGCGGTTCCGACAACTTCCGGGTGGGACTCGAGGCGCCGCTCTCCGGCGAACAGTCGGTCCTCGGCAAGGGCATGCTGATGGGCGCGGAACTGGCTGCGACGCAGCTCAACGCGGCGAACGGGATCCTCGGCAAGCAGGTCGAAGTCGTCCCGATCGACGACGCGGCGGATCCGGCAACCGGTGTGAAGGCGGCGAAATCCGCCATCGCCGCGGGCCTCGACGGCATCGTCGGCCCTTACAACTCCGGCGTCGGCGTCGAGACCCTGCCGCTCTACCTCAAGGCCGGCCTGGTGCCGATCAGGTTGACCTCCGATCAGTCGACCAACGGCCTCGGCTTCACCCTGCAGCCGATGACCTACCAGATCGCACCGGTCGCCTCGCAGGCACTGACCGGTTGGCTCCACGCCGGCTCCGTGGCGATCGCTTACGACCCGACGCAGAACTACACCGTCTCGGTCTCGAAAGCGCTGAAATCGTCGCTGGAAAAGGCCGGCGTCACGGTGACCGCTTACGAGAAGGTCCAGCCCGGCAAGAAGTCCTACACCGACGTGGTCGACAAGCTCGCGGCGAGCGAACCCGACGCCATCTACGCCGCCGTCTACTTCCCGGAGGGCGGGCTGATCGCCAAGGAGATGCAGCAGGGCAAGGTGAAGGCCCAGTGCGTCGCCGACTACGCCTCATATGACACCGGCTTCGTCGAAACCGCCGGCGTCGCGGCCGCACAGGCATGCCCGGTGGTCGGCGTGCCGGCACCGCAGGACTTCAGCGGCGCGGCCGCCAAGGTCGATGAGTACAGCGAAGAATTCGGCCAGGATCCGGGCACCTGGAGCCCCTACACCTACGACTCGCTCAACTTCCTCGCCTACGGTGCGAAGAAGGCCGACGGCACCGCCTCAGGCAAGCTCACCAAAGCCCTCGACGCCGTCAAAGACTGGAAGGGCTGGACCGGCTCGGTGACGATCGACCCGAGCAACGGCAACCGCCAGCCGGCCACCGTGGTGATCGTCGACACCGACAAGAACGGGCAGCTCCACGTCGACGGGGACTGGGCCAAAGCTGTCGGCGCTCCGTATTCGGAATAGGGCTCTCGCATAGCCGCGACCTCAGGTCATACGACCTCGGCGGCCTAAGGCGCCGAGGTCCACTGCCGGAGCCGTGCGCGACGAAAGGCAACCTGGAGGCGAGCTTGCGCTCGCTGCCCGAGGTGCGCACCGTGTAGAGGGCGCTGTTGTCCCAGACGGCCGGAAGCCAGTGTCTATATCGGGGAGACAGGATTTGAACCTGCGACCGCTCGGCCCCCAGCCGAGTGCGCTACCAGACTGCGCCACTCCCCGTGGCTATTCCGCATTCTGACGGATTCCGGCAAACTGTCGAGGCGACGCGGGTCAAGGTGGAGGCGACCTGCAGCGCGCGGCGGTAGCTCAACGGTAGAGCCTCAGCCTTCCAAGCTGATGACGCGAGTTCGATTCTCGTCCGCCGCTTCCCGTTCCGTCGTGGAGCGCTACAGATCGGCATCGCGCTTGCCGATACCGCCACGGTCAATGGGAACTGGATCTGCGCACCGTCTCGTCCTCGGCATCCTCGTCGTCGCGCTCGGCGTCGGCGGCCTGATGGGCTGCGGCGGGGGCTCTGACGGCGAATCGGCCGGCGGCGATGACAGCGCCGCCCCTCTGATCGACTGGCCGCTCTTCGGACGGGTTCCCGAGCGCACTCACTACCTGCCCGACGAAGGGCGGGACCTCGACCCGCCGCTGCGCGAAGCGTGGCAGATAAACACCCACGCGCTGATCGAGTTCCCTCCGGCGCTCGCCGGGGGCGTCGCCTATGTCGCCAACAAGTACGGCGATGTGCGGGCGGTCCGGTTGCGCGACCACAAGGTGCTCTGGGAACGCGTCACCGACCATCGCCTCTCCGGTCCGCCGATCTTCGTCACCGCGCCCGTCTACCACCAGGGCCACGTCTTCCTCGCCTTCCTAGACGGCAACCTGGTGGCGGTCGACGCAGCCACCGGTAAGACCGCCTGGAAGCGCAACCTGCACGCCCACCTCGAATCCTCACCGCTGGCAGTCGGCGGCGACCTCTTTCTCGGCGACGACAAGACGAACCTCGTCTCGCTGCGCGCCTCCGACGGCAAGATCCGCTGGCAGTTCAACTCGCCCGGCGCGATCAAAGCGAGCCCGAGCTACCACGACGGCCGGGTCTACGTCGCCGATTACCAGTCGGCGATGTTCTGCGCGGATGCGGACAGCGGCAAGCTTCTCTGGCGGACCAACACGAGCAAGGTGCCGCCGTTCGGCGAGGGCGGCTTTTACTCCTCGCCCGCAGTCGCGTTCGGCCGCGTCTATGCCGCCCGCGACGACGGCACGGTCTACGCCTTCGACGAAAAGACCGGCAAGGTCGAGTGGTTCTTCCCGACGCACAACTTTATCTACGGCTCGCCCGCCGTCGCCGACGTGCCCGGCACCCCGCCCAGCGTCTACATCGGCGGCTACGACGAGCATCTCTACGCGCTCGACGCGCGCACCGGCAAGCGCCGCTGGCGCTTCGACGTCGGCGGACCTGTCCCCGGCACCTCGACCGTAGTCGGCCACACGGTCTACACCTCGAGCTTCAAGACCCGGGCGACGATCGGGGTCGACACGCGCAGCGGCAAGAAGACCTTCTTCCTGCGTCAGGCCGGCTACACGCCGGTCGTCTCCGACGGCCGCCACCTCTTCGCGGTCGGCTACTACGAGCTGATCGGGCTGGAACCGACGCGGCACTGAGCCGACCCTGCCGGCCCCTCTCACGTTCCCCCGCATACGCTCGTTGTATGGACATGGAGAGGCAAGACGTGACATTTCAGGTCGGCGGCGATGCCTGCGCCGCCTGGCTCTATCCCGTGGCGAGCGGCGCGGCCGTCGCGCCGCTGATCGTCATGGCCCACGGCCTGTCGGGAACCCGGCGGGATCGGCTCGGGCCTTTCGCCGAGCGCTTTGCGGAGGCGGGCATCGCCGCCCTCCTCTTCGACCACCGCGGATTCGGCGACAGCGGCGGCGAGCCGGATCTCTTTCTCCCCGCCCGTCAGCTCGAGGACTGGCGCGCCGCGATCGCCTACGCCCGCTCGCTGTCTGGTGTCGATCCCGATCGCGTCGCCACTTTTGGCTCCTCGATAGGCGGCGGCAACGCGCTCGCCGCTGCCGCGGACGATCCGCTTATCGCCGCGGCGATAAGCCAGGTCCCCTTCCTCGACATGTGGCGACAGGCCAATCGCTCCTCGCCCCTGGTCACCGCGCAGGCGGTACTTGCAGCGGCCATGGGGCGTCACCTGCCGGCAGTCGGACAGCCGGACGAGGCGGCGTTCATCAACGCACCCGGCGGTGAGGAGGGCTGGCGCCACGTCGTCGCAACCGGCGAGGATTCGCGCTGGCGCAACCGGGTCTCCGCCCGCTGGCTACTCGGTCGTCCCTATCGCCCGGTCAGCCATGCGGCAAAGCTCCACTGCCCGTGGCTTGCCTGCGTCGGCGAGGCCGACCGGGTCGCCAGGCCGGGGCCGGCGATCGCCGCCGCGCGCCGGGCGCCGCACGGCGAGCTGTGCACCTACCCTGGCGTCGACCACTTCGACATCTACGACGGCGCCGAGCACGAGGCCGTCGTAGGCGACGAGGTCGCGTTCCTGCGCCGGCATCTCCTTTAGGCACCCGTTCGTTGAAGCATTTTCCCCCCTATGGCGGGGACAATGCTTCTACCAAGTGTCGACTAAGCGGCTGCCGCGCTCGGGATCTGGCCTGGCTGCCGCCGCGGACAGGGTCGAGGCGATCAGGGAGCGCGTCTGCGCAGGGTCGACGACGTCGTCGAGCTCGAAGAGGGTTGCCGCGTTGATCGCCCTGGCGTTGCTCTCGGCGGCAGCGGTCAGGTCGCGGACGCGTTGCTCGCGCTCACCCTCGTCCTCGATCGCCTCCAGCTCCTTGCGCAGCGCCAGCCGCACCGCGCCCTCGAGTCCCATCGGCCCGAGGTGGGCCGATGGCCAGGCGACCGTCAACAGCGGCTCGTGCAGGCTGCCGCCGGCCATCGCCTGCGCGCCGAGGCCGTAGCCACGGCGCAGGATCACGGCGATGAGGGGCACGCGCAGCGCCGCGCCGCCGATCAGCAGCCGCGACGCATGACGGACCAGTCCGGTCGCCTCCGCCTCGGGGCCGACCATGAAGCCCGGCGTGTCGATCAGCGAGACGACCGGCAGCGCGAAGGAGTCGCAGAGCTGCAGGAAGCGAGCCGCCTTGTCGGAGGCCTCGCTGGTGATCGCGCCGGCCATGTGACGGGTGTCGTTGGCGAGGAAGCCGAGCGGACGGCCCTCGATCCGCCCAAGCGCCGTCACCATCTCCGGCGCGAAGCGCTCGCGCAGGAAGGTCACCGAGCCGGTGTCTGCGAGCGTCTCGATCACCGGTCCGACCGGGTAGGCGCGGCGCTCGCGCTCCGGAACGATTTCGCGTAGAGGAGTCTGGTCGGGTTCGGCGCCAGGCGGAGTCGGGCCCTGGAAGTAGGCAAGCAGGCGCTTCGCAACTACGACGGCCGCCCCCTCGTCGGCGACCGCCAGATCGACGACCCCGTTGCGCTCGTGCATCTCGAGCGGCCCAACCTCGTCGGGGTCGACCTTGCCCAGCCCGCCGCCCTCGATCATCGCCGGGCCACCCATCCCGAGCGAGACGTTCGCCGTGGCGACGATCAGATCCGAGCAGCCGGCGAGCACCGCATTGCCGGCGAAGCAACGACCGGCGACGACGGCGATCCGCGGCACCAGACCCGACAGCCGCGCCCAGAGTGCGAAGGCGCGGGTGTCGAGGGCGGAGACGACGGGATAGTCGGTGTCGCCCGGTCGCCCGCCGCCACCCTCGGCGAAGAGCACGGCCGGCAGGCGCATCCGCTCGATCAGCTCGAAGAGGCGGTCCTTCTTGCGGTGGCCCAGCGTCCCTTGCGTGCCGGCGAGGACGGTGTAGTCGTAGGAGAGCACGGCACAGGCGCCGCGCTCGCCGAAAAGCTCACCGTTGATCCGCGCCGTACCGCCCACCAGCCCGTCGGCCGGCGTGCGCTCGATCAGATCCTCGAGCTCACGACGGCCCCGCTGCGCCGCGATCGCGAAGCGGCCGTACTCGACCAAGGAGCCAGGGTCGACCAGGTCGTCGATGTTCTCTCGCGCAGTCCGCCCACCGGCCTCATGCCGCCGCCGCACAGCCTCCGGCCGCGCCTCGTCGCGGGTCAGCGCCTCCCGCCGCCGCAGCTCGGCGAGATCGTCCCGCTCCCCTCCTCCGCTTCGCTCCTCCTCCGGCACGCAGCGGATGTTCCCAAAGCAGCCGCCACCCCGCGAACCGCAGCAGGCAATCGAGCGGGGCAGCCAGGACTCGAACCTGGAATCGCCGGTTTTGGAGACCGGTGCCTTAGCCAGTTGGGCCACTGCCCCGAGGTCGCCGATTCTATGCGGGCGGAGGGACTTGAACCCCCACGGGCCGAAGCCCACCAGGACCTAAACCTGGCGCGTATACCAATTCCGCCACGCCCGCGCGAACGTCTTTCTCGGTGCTTAACCCGCGGCCAATGCCGCTGCGTCGCCCATAGATTCTATGATCGTCAGCGTGGCGGTAGGAGAGGTAACGCCGGGCTACGAGCTCTGGCACCCGAATCGGGAGAAGGCCGATGTGATCACGACCAAGTTCGTGGTCGCATTTCTGATGCTCGCGACGGCCGTAGTCGCCGCCCTGGTGACGATCGGCGGCTTCTCACTGCTCAGCGGCGGCGGCGCCATGGGTGCCCTCTGCATGATCTTCGCTTTGCTCTACGCCTTCTTCTCCTACCTGGTCGGGCGTCGCTGGAGCCGCGGCATCCTCCCTGTCGCCGCCTCGCTCTCGACGATCCTGGCGATCTTCTGCGCGGTCGGCGCCAACAGCTGGTTCGCTCGCGACAAGGCCGGCTTCGAAGACGCGCTGATCCCGGTGTCGCTGATCGGCCTGCTGGTGATCATCCTGATGCTGCTCCAGATCATCCTGGTCGTCGTCTGCTTCTACGGCTTCAGTCAGGACTGGCATGTGGAGGAGGAGCGTCCAATCGGCTCCGGCGAGGACTACGGCGCCGGAGCCCGGCCGGAGCCCGACGCCCCGCAGCCCGCGTAGTCAGTCCGCTTTTCGCAGTCTTTGTAAAAGGTCTGTGCCAAGACTGAGGAAATCGGCTGCGGTGCCTTGAATTCGGGCCTTTGCGACCGACCGAGGTCTTAGCGTCGGGCCTACAATGATCGAGTCGGCGGCGGTGTCCAAATTGGCAAAGGAGGCGGTCTCAAAAGCCGCTGCCCGCAAGGGCTTGTGGGTTCGAGTCCCACCCGCCGCATCTCAGCTATGAAGCCTGGTTCGCAGGTTGAAAGGGCACTTGAGCTTGCAGATGCAGGGCAGAACAATTGCCAGATAGCTCGGGAGATAGGGGTAAATCGGCGGACGGTGAGCGATTGGGTTCGGGGACGATCACGAACCCGTCGTCCGCCCCATACATATTGTCGCGCGAGGCATACCGCTAGTACTTGCGCTCGGTGCTCGGACTCAGCGGACCTGGTTCCCGGCCTGATCCTCCATGCCTACGCATATCTCCTCGGCCTGTATCTGGGAGACGGCACGATCTCGGCTCATCCCCGAGGCGTCTTCCGACTGCGGATCTTCCTGGACCGAAAATATCCACTCATCGTCGATGAGTGCGAAGCGGCTATGAGCATCGTCCTCCCCACGAGCAAAGTCGGCGTATACGCACAGAAGACAGCCGAACTCGACGAGGTGAGTAGCTATTCCAAGCACTGGCCCCACCTCTTTCCTCAGCATGGTCCAGGCATGAAGTACCAGCGCAAAATCGCGCTCGAGGCCTGGCAACGACGCATCGTCGAGCGCCATCCCGGTCGGCTCTTGCGTGGCCTAATACATTCCGACGGGTGCCGGGTGGCAAACAGAATCCGGCACCCGAAGAAAACCTACACGTATCCTCGATATCTCTTCTCTAACCGCTCGCGGGACATCCAGAGAGTCTTCAGCGACGCCTGCGATCAACTCGAAATCGCCTGGCGCCAGGATGGGCCTTGGAACATCTCGGTGGCTCGACGAGAGGCCGTGGCGATCATGGACCGACACGTCGGACCGAAGCGCTGAGTCCCGACTAGACTCCGGGCGGGATGAGGGTCCACCACCTCAACTGCGGCTCGCTCTGCCCTCACGGGGCCCGGTGGATCAACGGCGAGGGCGGCATGTTTGAGCGCGGCCACATCGTCTGTCACTGTCTGGCGATCGAGACCGGCGCGGGCCTGGTCTTGGTCGATACCGGCTTCGGCATCGAGGACGCGCGCAACCCGCGGCAGCTCGGCGCGATCTTCGGCGCGATGAATGCCGAGCCTAAGGCCGAGACCACGGCGCTGAAACAACTCGAGTCGCTCGGCTTCGACGCCGCCGACGTGCGCCAGATCGTCGTCACCCATCTCGACCCCGACCACTCCGGCGGGCTGCCCGACTTCCCCGAGGCCGAGGTGCACGTTCTCTCGGCCGAGCTCGACGCGGCGCTACAGCCGAATCTCAAAGACAAGCTGCGCTACCTCGGTGTGCACTGGAAGCACGGACCGCACTGGGTCAAGCACGATGTCGACGGCGACGAGTGGTTCGGCTTCGAGAGCGTCCGCATCCTGCCCGGCCTCGACGCCGAGGTGCTGCTGATCCCGCTCTTCGGCCACTCGCGTGGCCACACCGGAGTGGCACTGCGGACGGGCGACGGCTGGCTGCTGCACTGCGGCGACGCCTACTTCAACCACGGCGAGATCGAGACCCCGCCGAGCTGCCCACCCGGGCTGCGCTTCTTCCAGAACCTGAACGCCGCCGACGGCAAGGCCCGCAAGCGCAACCGCGACCGGCTGCAAGAGCTGGCCGCCCGCCATGGCGAAGAGATCGCCCTCCTCTGCTCCCACGACCCCCACGAGCTGGTGCGCGAGCAGGCAAAAGCCGGCGCCGCAACGGCTACCGGGTGACCGCCGGGGAACCAGAGAAGCTCTGGGAGCCGCCGGCCGAGCTGGTCGAGCGGGCGCGGTTGACCGAATACATGCGCTGGCTCGCCGCCGAGCGCGGGCTCGAGCTCGGCGACTACGACGAGCTCTGGCGCTGGTCGGTCGAGGACGTCGAGGGCTTCTGGGCCTCGATCTGGGACTTCTTCGAGGTACAGGCCGACGGCGGTTACGACGGCGTGCTCGGCAGTCGCGAGATGCCGGGGGCCGAATGGTTCGTAGGGGCTCGCCTCAACTACGCCGAGCACGTCTTCGCCGGGGTGGAGGACGCCGAGCCGGCGATCCTGCACGCCTCGGAGCTGCGCGATCTCGACCAGCTGAGCTGGGGCGAGCTGCGCGCCCAGGTCGCGGCGGTGGCCGCCGGCCTGCGCGAGCTCGGGGTCGAGCGCGGCGACCGCGTCGTCGCCTACCTGCCCAACATCCCCGAGGCGATCGTCGCCTTCCTTGCCACCGCCTCGATCGGCGCCGTCTGGTCGAGCTGCTCGCCCGACTTCGGCCCCGCCAGCGTGATCGACCGCTTCGCCCAGATCGAGCCCAAGGTGCTCTTCGCCGTCGACGGCTACCGCTACGGCGGCAAGGACTTCGATCGCCGCGACGTCATCGCCGAGCTGCAGGCGGCAATGCCAAGCCTGCGACGGACTGTCGTCCTCCCCTACCTCGACCCGGACCCGGACCTCTCATCCCTACGCGACGCCGCCCGATGGCAGGAGCTGCTCGCCGCCGGCGAGGGCTCCGAGCTCAGCTTCGAGCGGGTCCCCTTCGAGCATCCGCTCTGGGTCCTCTACTCCTCCGGCACCACCGGCCTGCCGAAGGCGATCGTCCAAGGCCAGGGCGGCATCCTGCTGGAGCACCTGAAGAAGCTCCACCTCCACGTCGACGCCCACCCCGGCGACCACCTCTTCTGGTTCACGACGACCGGCTGGATGATGTGGAACTTCCTCGTCTCCGGCCTGCTGACCCGGGCGGCGATCGTCCTCTACGACGGCAGCCCCGGCCACCCCGACATGAGCGTCCTCTGGGATTTGGCGGACCGCGCCGGAGTGACCATGTTCGGCACCAGCGCCTCCTACATCGCTGCCTGCATGAAGGACGGGGTCGAGCCCGCCGCCGGCCGCGATCTCAGCCGCCTCGGCGCGGTCGGCTCGACCGGCTCCCCCCTCTCTCCCGAGGGCTTCGACTGGATCTACGAGCAGCTTGGCGCCGACACCTGGCTCTTCTCGACCAGCGGCGGCACCGACCTCTGCACGGCCTTCGTCGGCGGCACGCCGCTGCTGCCGGTCTACCGAGGGGAGCTTCAGGCACGGGCGCTCGGCGCCGCGGTCGAGGCCTGGGACGAGAACGGCAACTCGGTGATCGACGAGGTCGGCGAGCTGGTAGTCACCGAGCCGATGCCCTCGATGCCGGTCTACTTCTGGGGCGACCCCGACGGCAGCCGCTACCGCGCGAGCTACTTCGAGCAGTACCCCGGCGTCTGGCGCCACGGCGACTGGATCGAAATCACCTCGCGCGGCACCGCCGTCATCTACGGCCGCTCCGACTCGACCATCAACCGCTCCGGCATCCGCATGGGGACGAGCGAGATCTACCGCGCCGTGCTCGGCATCGACGCGATCGTCGACGCGCTGGTCGTCGACATCCCCCGCCCGGGCACCGAGGGCTGGATGCCGCTCTTCGTCGTCCTCCGCGAGGGCACCGAGCTGGACGACGATCTGCGCCGCGAGATCGCCCGGCGCGTGCGCGAGCACTGCTCGCCCCGCCACGTCCCCGACGAGGTCTTCGCCATCGCCGAGGTCCCCCGCACCCTCAGCGGCAAGGTGCTCGAGGTCCCCGTGAAGCGAATCCTGATGGGCACACCGCCGGAGAAGGCGGCCAGTCGCGATTCCCTCGCGAACCCGGCCGCACTCGACTACTTCACGGCGATGGCAGCGGCGTCCGGGAACTGACGCCCATGCCGCGCGGACGGCGGGACGCAATCGCCCGCATCGCGGCGAGGACGGCGAAGCCCCAGCAGGCCACGATCAGGTAGGCGCCGAGCACGTCGCTCGGGTAGTGCCAGCCGATCACCACCACAGAGCACCCCACCGCCAGGGCAAAGGCGACCCCCAGGGCCAGCGTCAAGTCCCGCAGGGCAGCCGGAGCGACGAAGGCGTAGGCGACCGCGATCGACGCCGCAGCGGTGGTGTGGCCGCTGGGGAAGGTGTTCGGCTCGAGGGGATCGCCGCCGATCGCCAGCTTGACGCGGGGATGGGCGAGCAGGGCCTTCAACAGTTGGGTGGTGACGTTGGCGCCGACAACCACGAGCACGGCGGCGAGGACGCTGCCGAGACGGCCGCGCAGCAGCCCGAGGAGGCAGGCGACCGCAAGCAGCACCAGCATCGGCAACGGATCGCCGAGGGACGCGATCGCGTCGGCCAGGGTGCCGCCGCTCGGCTGGTCTTCCGCCAGCCTGAGGAAGATGCGCACGTCGAGATGCCTCCCCGCAGCGAGGCCCAGGGCCACAAGAGTCAGAAAGCCGAGGGCGACGGCGCAGACAAAGCAGGCCGCGAGTGGGGATTTGACGTTCCGAGCCACCGCGAAACGGTAGCGAGACGGGTTAAACGCCTCCTCAGGCGGGCGTGACCGGGTTGCGCCGCGCGGCGAAGGAGCGGTCCTTGCCCGCCGCCATGTCGAAACGGCGCACGATCTCGGCGCGCAAGTCCTCCGGCTGCACCACCGCATCGACGACCAGCTCCGAGGCGAGGTGGAGGATGTCGATGTCGGCCGCGTACTCCTCGCGTTTGCGGGCGACGAACTCGGCCCGCTCCGTCTCGTCGGAGATCGCCTGGATCTGGTTGTAGAAGACGGCGTTGATCGCCGCCTCGGGGCCCATCACCGCGATCGAGGCGCTGGGCAGGGCGATGCAGCAGTCGGGCTCGAAGGCCGGACCGGCCATCGCGTAGAGGCCCGCGCCGTAGGCCTTGCGGATCACGACCGAGAGCTTCGGCACGGTCGCCTCGGAGACGGCGCTGATCATCTTCGCCCCGTGGCGGATGATCCCCTGGCGCTCGACCGCGGTGCCGATCATGAAGCCCGGCACGTCGGCGAGGAAGAGCAGGGGGATGTTGAAGGCGTTGCAGGTCTGGATGAAGCGCGCCGCCTTGTCGGCAGAGTCGACGAAGAGCACGCCGCCTTTCTGGCGCGGTTGATTGGCGACGACGCCGACGACGCGGCCGTCGAGCCGCCCGTAGCCGACGATCAGCTCTTTGGCCCAGCGCTTGTGGACTTCGAGGAACGAGTCCGCGTCGAGCAGTACGTCGAGGACCTCGCGCATATCGAAGGGTTGGTTCTCGTCCGCGGGGACGATCTCGGCGATCGGCGTATCGGAGGCTGGCGCGACCGGCTCGACTGCCGTCGGCTGCTCGCGCCAGCTCCCCGGCATATAGGAGAGATATCGCTTGGCGAGGTCGATCGCCTCCTCGTCGCTCTTGACGAGGAAGTGGCCGCAGCCGGAGACGCCGGTGTGCATCTTCGCCCCGCCCATCTCCTCCAGCGTCACCTTCTCGCCGATCACCATCTCCGCCATCCGCGGCGACCCCAGGTACATCGAGGCGTTGCCCTCGCGCATGATCACCACGTCGCAGAAGGCCGGGATGTAGGCGCCGCCGGCGGCGCTCGGCCCGAACAGCAGGCAGCCCTGCGACACCTGGCCCGAGAGCCGCACCTCGTTGTGGAAGATGCGGCCGGCGCCGCGGCGGCCGGGGAACATCTGCACCTGATCGGTGATCCGCGCCCCCGCCGAGTCGACCAGGTAGACCATCGGTAGCTGCAGAGAGAGTGCCCGTTCCTGGACCCGCAGGATCTTCTCCACCGTCTTCGGCCCCCACGAGCCCGCCTTCACCGTCGGGTCGTTGGCCATCAGCGCGACGCGGCGGCCGTCGATCGTGGCCAGCCCGGTGACGACGCCGTCGGCCCCGAGGCCCTCCTCGTTCCAGTTGGCCAGCAGAGCCTCCTCGGCGAAGGAGCCCGCGTCGACCAGGCGCTCGACCCGCTCGCGCACCGGCAGCTTGCCCTGCTCGGCGGTCTTCTCGTGGTGGCGTTGCGGGCCACCGGCGAGCGCTGCCTCCAGTGCCTTGGCGAAATCGGTCACGGGCGGGAGGCTATTCGCGATGCCAGTCGACGGGCCCGGCGACGAGCACGTGCGCTCCGAGCGTGCGGCCGAGCGTCTCCTGCGCTGCGCGCGAGGCCTCGATCAGTCGCGGCAGGTCGATCCCGGTCTCGATCCCCATCTCGTGCAGCATCGAGACGACGTCCTCGCTCGAGACGTTGCCGGTTGCACCCGGGGGTACCGGACAGCCGCCGAGCTCGCCGAAGCTCGACTCGAAGGAGTCGATGCCCCGCTCCAGCGCAGCCAGCACGTTGGCGAGGCCCTGACCGCGCGTGTTGTGGAAGTGGGCGGTCAGCTCGGCGCTGCCGAGCCGTTCCCGCGCGGCGGCGAAGAACTCGCCGACCTGCACCGGGTTGGCCATCCCGGTCGTGTCGCCGAAGCCGATCTCCTCGCAGCCAGCAGCGGCAAGTCGCTCGGCGATTGCAAAGACCCGGTCCGGCGGAACCTCACCCTCGTAGGGGCAGCCGAAGGAGGTCGAGATCACGCCCTCGCAGCGCAGCCCTGCCTCGCGTGCGGTTGCCAGCGTCCGCTCCAGCCCGGCAAGCGACTCCTCGATCGTGCGGTTGACGTTCTTGCGGTTGTGGGTCTCGGAGGCGGAGACGAAGACGTTGATCTCGTCGAAGCGATCGCGCAAACCAAGCGCCCGCTCCAGCCCGCGCTCGTTGGGGATCAGGACCGAGAAGGAGACGCCGTCGCGGCGCTGCACGGCTGCCAGCACCTCCTCTGCGTCGGCGAGCTGCGGGATCACGTCGGGCCGCACGAACGAGGTCACCTCCAGCCGTCGCAGCCCGCTGCCGGAGAGCAGGTCGATCAGCCGCACCTTGTCCGCGGTGGGGATCGTCTCCGGCTCGTTCTGGAATCCGTCGCGAGGGCCGACCTCGCGGATGCGGACGTTGCTCGGCAAGGCGGTCATGCGGATCGAGGCTACGCCGTCGGCGGGCCGGCCTGGCCCACCACCCGCCGCTCGTGGGTGCCGAGGCCGATCGTCCGCTCGCCTTCGGTGACTTCGACGTCGAAGCGGAGCTTGCGCCCGTCGACGACCTCGCGCAGGGTGGCGCGCGCCCGGCAGGTCGCGCCCTCCGCGGCGGCCGCCACATGCTTGATGCAGACCTCGAAGCCGACGGTCGCCTGGCCCTCGGGCAGATGCTCATAGGCCAGCATCGAGGCGCTCCCCTCCATCATCCCGATCATCCCCGGGGTCGAGAGAACGCCGCTGCCAATCGTTCCGCCGACGTCGGTGACCAGCGGAGGGGCGACCGTGAACTCGTCGCTGCGCTCGATCCCGGGCGCGAGGCTCGAGTCGGGCTCGGCCATCAGACCATTCCGAGGCCGCCGCTGACGCCCAGGGTCTCGCCCGTGACGTAGGTGGCGTCGTCCGAAGCCAGAAAGGCGACGGCAGCGGCTACCTCGTCGGGCTGGCCGAGGCGCTTCATCTGCGTGCTCGCCTTCATCGTCTCGATCACTTTCTCGCCGATCTCGCCGAACTCCTTGGCACCCATCAGGAGGGGGGTCTCGATCGGTCCTGGGGCGATCGAGTTGGCGGTGATCCCGTAGCGGGCGTTCTCGCGAGCGATCGCCTTCATGAAGGCGACGATGCCGCCCTTGGCGGCCGAGTAGACGGCAGACCCCTTGGAGCCGACCCGCCCCGCCTCCGAAGAGAGGCTGACGATGCGGCCGTAGCCGGCCTGCTGCATTCCCGGCAGGGCGGCATGGGTGCAGTTGAGGACGCCACCGAGGTTGACGGCGAGCACCTTCTGCCACTGCTCGGGCGTCGTGTAGGTGAAGAAGCCGAACTCGTCGGTGCCGGCGTTGTTGACGAGGACATCGAGGGCCCCGGTCTCCTCCACCGCCGCCCTGGCCGACTCGAGATCGGTCACGTCGAGCGCCAGCGCGTGGCCGTTGACCTCGCCGGCGATCCGCTCGGCACCCTCGGTGTCGATGTCGCCGACCCAGACCTCGGCGCCCTCGGCGGCGAGGCGCGCCGCGATTGCCGCGCCGATTCCGCTTGCGCCGCCGGTGACCAGCGCCTTTCGTCCCTCCAGCCTCATAGGCCGCGCAGCATAGACTGGCGCGCTCGTGAGCGAACCGATCCCGATCGTCGGCGGCACCGGCGCCCTCGGCGCCGGCCTCGCCTTGCGCTGGGCAACGGCGGGCCGACCGGTCGTGCTCGGCTCGCGCTCGGCGGAACGAGCCGAGCAGGCGGCGGCGAAGCTACGCGACGCCGTGCCCGGCGCGCAGGTCGAGGGCCTGCTCAACGAGGAGGCGGCGAAGCGGGCCGAAGTCGTATTTCTCACCGTCCCCTTCCGCGCCCAGTCGGAGAACCTGAACAACCTGCGCGAGGCGCTGCAGCCCGGCCAGATCCTGGTCGACTGCACCGTCCCCCTCGCCGCGGCGGTGAGCGGCAAAGCGACCCGGACCCTGGGCGTCTGGCAGGGGTCGGCGGCGCAGCAGGCACAGGAGATGGTGCCGGAGGGCGTGACGGTGGTCGCGGCCCTGCACACCGTCGGCGCGCCCAGCCTGGGCGACCCCGATGCCGAGCTGGACGAGGACGTGCTGGTCTGCGGCGACCGCAAGGCCGACAAGGCGCGGGTCGCCCGCCTGATCGAGCTGATTCCCGGCCTGCAGGCGGTCAACGCCGGCCCGCTGGAGACCGCGCGGATAGTCGAGCAGCTGACCCCGCTGCTGATCTCCGTCAACGTCCGCTACAAGACTCACGCCGGGATCAAGCTCACCGGGCTCCCGGAGGGAGATCATTGGGCTTGAAGCGGAGACCTCAGCGATGAGGGTTGCGCTGCTCGCCGGCGGCACCGGCGGCGCCAAACTCGGTGCCGGCATGCAGGAGGAGATCGGCGCCGACTTGGCGGTGATCGCCAACACCGCCGACGACGTCGAGGTGCTCGGCGTCCACGTCTCCCCCGACGCCGACCTGGTCACCTACTGGCTCAGCGGCGAGATCGACGCCGAGCGCGGCTGGGGGATCCGCGACGACAGCTTCACCGTCTTCGAGCGGCTCTCGCGGTTGGGGGCGCCGGACTGGTTCAGCCTCTCCGATCGCGACCTCGCCGCCTGCCTCTACCGGCGCCAGTTCATCGACGAGGGCGGGCGGCAAACCGATGCGCAGGCGCAGATCTCGCGCGGGCTCGGCGTCGCGGCCCGGGTGCTGCCGATGAGCGACGCGTCGGTGCGGACCAGGGTGCTGACCGAGGCCGGGTGGCGCGGGCTGCAGGAGTACCTGATCCTCGACGGGGGCGCCGCCGACGTTCAGGGCGTGGAGCTTGGGGGAATCGCCGAGGCGGAGCCGACCGCGGAGGTGTTGGCGGCGCTGAAGGACGCCGAGGCGATCGTGATCGGGCCGTCGAACCCGGTGATCAGCATCGGACCGATCCTCGCCGTGCCCGGCATGCGTGAGGCGATCGCCGCGTCCGAGGCGCCTGTCCTCGCCGTCAGCCCCTTCGTCGCCGGCGCCGTCGTCAAGGGACCGACCGAGCGCTTCATGGCCGCCCTCGGCCGCCCTTCGAACGCGGCCGGAGTCGCCTCGCTCTACACCGGCCTGATCGATGCGATGGTCGTCGACGAGGACGATCCCGATCCCCCACCAGAGGAGATCCCGACCCTGGCCGCACCGACGCTGATGGACGGCGCGGCGGGCCGCGCCCGCCTGGCACGGATCGTGCTCGACTACGCAGCTACTCTCGCCGAAGGGTGAAAGCAACCGCGGTACTACCGGTGAAGCGCTTCCCCGGGGCGAAGCAGCGCCTTGCCGCGGGGATCGACGACGAACGGCGCGAGGCGTTGGTCGCAGCCATGCTCGAAGACGCGCTCGAGGCGATCGCCGAAGCGCGGTCGATCGAGCGGACGATCGTGGTCAGCGGCGACCCGAGAGCGCAGGAGATCGTCGCGGCGAGCGCCGCGGAGGTGCTTCCGGACCCGAGCGACGAAGGCCATGTGGTGGCCGCGCTGGCGGGAATCGCCCGGGCGGAAGCGGACGGTGCCGAATGCGTCGTCCTCCTTCCCGGGGACTGCCCGCTGCTCGATCCCATGGAGCTGGACAGCCTGCTGACAGGTCTACCGGCGCGCTTTGTCGCCGTCGTCCCCGACCGCCACGGAGCCGGTACCAATGCCCTCGCCCTTGCCCCGCCCGGAGCGATCCAGCCTGCCTTCGGCGAGGGCAGCTGCGCCCGCCACGTCGCCGCTGCCCGTGAGGCCGGCGTGCCATATGCGGTCGAGGAGCTGCCCTCTCTCGCCCTCGACCTCGACACGCCGGCAGACATCGTCGCACTCACGCGCGAACTGGAGGCAGGCAGAAGCAGGGCCAAGCGAACCGCAAAGGCGCTCGGAATACGAGCCCAAGAACCACGCGATGAGTGAACTCAAGGTTTTCGGTGTTTCAGAGATGCCGGAGATCTCCGAAGGCACCGATATCGGTGCCGAGATCGGCGCCCGCGCAGAGCTGCTCGACGGCGATGTCCTCGTCGTCTCGCAGAAGATCGTCTCCAAGGCAGAGGGCCGGATCCGGCGGCTCTCCTCGGCGATCCCAGGCGGCGAGGCGCGGCGGCTGGCCGCGGTGCTCGGCAAGGAGCCGGCGCTGATCGAGTTGATCCTCAGCGAGAGCCGCGAGGTGCTGCGAGCCGAGCGCGGCGTGCTGATCGTCGAGACGCATCACGGCTTCGTCTGCGCCAATGCCGGAATCGATACGTCCAACCTGCCGGAGCCGAACACGGTCTCCTTGCTGCCGGAGGATCCGGACGCCTCCGCCAGGCGCATCCGCGCCGAGATCCGGGCGGCGACCGGCGCCGCGCCGGCGGTGATCGTCTCCGACAGCTTCGGCCGCGCCTGGCGGCTGGGACAGGCCGAGGTGGCGATCGGCTGCGCCGGCATCACCCCCCTCGACGACTGGCGCGGTCGCACCGACACGAGCGGTCGCGAGCTGGAGGCAACGATGATTGCGATCGCAGACGAGGCCGCCGCAGCCGCTGACCTCGTCCGCGACAAGACGAGCCGAACGCCGGCAGCAATCGTCCGCGGCCTCGAGCGCCATGTCAGCTCAGACGATGGCCCCGGCGCAACAGCCCTCCACCGCCCCCGAGACGAGGATTTGTTTCGTTGAGGTCCACCCCTACCGGGGTGGACCGCTCGCAATACGTAGGACGGCGGCACCTCGCAAGCTGCCGCTGCGGATCGAGTCGATTGCCTCGTTGACTGCCTCCAGCGGATGAACCTCGACCTCGGTCCGGATCGGTACCTTGGGCGCCAGCGCCAGGAACTCCTCGCCGTCTTGGCGCGTCAGGTTGGCGACAGATCCCATGGATCGCTCCCCCCAAAGCTGCTCGTACGAAAATGCCGGGATGTCGCTCATGTGGATGCCTGCGCTGATTATCCGCGCGCCCTTGGCGCTGACTCGCAGAGCCTCGGTCATCAGCGACCCGACCGGGGCGAAGACGATCGCCCCGTCGAGCTCCTCAGGCGGGGGGTCCCCCGAAGCGCCTGCCCACTCGGCCCCGAGGCCGCGGGCGAACTGTTGCCCCGCCTCGTCGTCCTCGCGGGTGAAAGCAAAGACGCGCCGCCCCTGATGCACAGCGACCTGGCAGAGGATGTGGGCAGCGGCGCCGAAACCGTAGAAACCGATCCGTTCCGCCTCCCCGACCAGGCGCAGCGCCCGGTAGCCGATCAGCCCGGCGCATAGCAGCGGGGCGGCCTGCTCATCTGAATAGCTCGCGGGGATCGGAAAGCAGAAGCGCTCGTCGGCGACCGCAAGCTCGGCGTAGCCGCCGTCGATGTCATAGCCGGTGAAGCGGGCGCGGTCGCAGAGATTCTCGCGGCCGCTGGTGCAGTAGCGGCAGGTTCCGTCGGTCCAGCCCAACCAGGGGACCCCCACCCGCTCGCCGGGGGCGAAGCGCTCGGCGCCTTCGCCGGCCCCGGCCACCGTGCCGACGATCTGATGGCCAAGGACGAGCGGCAGCTTCGGCTTGCTCAGCTCGCCGTCGACGATGTGCAGATCGGTGCGGCAGACCCCGCAGGCCGCCACGGAGAGCAGAACCTGCCCGGGGCCCGGCTCTGGATCGGGTAGCTCGGCGAGCCGCAGAGGCTCGCGCTGCCGCTCCAGGACCATCGCCCGCATCGCCTCAGGGTACGACGGACCCCAAGGTGTCGCCAAGCTTGGTCGGGCCGAACAGCACGTCCGCGGTTCCGACGACGGGTTCGCCTTCACGGAAGAGCCCGACTTCGATCTGGGCGTCGCTGCTGCCGGGATCGATCAGGCTGACCCAAGCCTGTGCATCGACTGGCTGACCATCGAGAAGCAGCACGTAGAAGCCGTCGTCTTCGCTCGATGCCTTGAAGCAGAGAACCGCTTCGTGCCATGCGCCTTCCGCGAGCGGAGACAAGAAGCGTTCGCCGCCCATCGCGTCGCCGCTGGCCCAGAGCCCTCGCTGAGCACCGCTGCCGTCGTCCCAAAGCTGCAAGCCGAAGCTGGGGCTCTCGCTGCCATCGCCGCGGAACCGCATGATCAGGTTTTCGTCTCCAGGCGCCCTGTATGCGATCGGCTGTACGTAGAAGGAGAAGGCGAACGCATACTCGTCGCCGGCGTGAACTTCGACAGGTTCGGCGGCACCTTCGGGCGAGCCCGTTCCGGCGCCGACCGGGCCCGACGATCCGCCGCCGCCCACGCCACGGGTGGGCGCTGCCGCAACCGGCTCGACCGACGGAGGCGGAGTGGCAACCGGGACGGCCACCGGCACCGGAGCGGGCTGCGGCACAGGCATGGGCTCGGGCTGGGGCGACTGCGGCGAGCCCTGCGAGGGGGCGCCAGGGCGAGGACTCGCTACGACCCGAGCGGTGGCGATGCCCAGCCGTGGCTGCGATTCGCCCTTGTCGACAGCAACGCCGGCGGCGATGAGTCTCGGTGCGGCACCGGTTGCGGGCTGAGCAGGCGCAACGGCGAACTGGCGGCCCCGCGAAACGACCGCCGAGTCGCCCAGGCCGATCCCCAACCCGGGGGCGACGCTCAGCTGCGGGGCGACCGAGTTCGCCGCCCAGGGCTGAAGGCTGAGCAGCGCCGCAAGTCCGAGCGCGACGAGCAAAGCGATCGTTGAGACGACCGCCGGCCCCGGGAACCCATTCCCCACCGCTGCAGAACGCGAAGCGATCCGACCACGATACCGCTAGAACAGATGTCCAGCCAGGCCTGCTCCTAGTAAGTCTCGACGACCTCGTACAAAGTCGTGCGCTGAGCGGGGACGCGACCGGCCGCGCGTGCCGCCTCGATCAGCTGCTCGGGCTCCAGCCGCACGCCATGCTGGGAGCCGGCCATCCGGGAGATGTTCTCCTCCATCAGCGTGCCGCCGAGATCGTTGACACCCCAGCGCAGCGCCTCGGTCGCGGCCTCGAGGCCCATCTTCACCCAGCTCGCCTGCAGGTTGGGAATCGTCCGCCCCAAGGCGAGGCGAAAAGCGGCGGTGTGCTTGAGGTTCTCGCTCGCCGAGATCTCCTCGATGCCATGGGTGCGCCCGAGCATCGTGTTGAAGGGGATGAAGCTGAGCGGCACGAACTCGGTGATCCCGCCGGTCCGCTCCTGCAGGGCCCGCACCACCCGCATGTGGCGGGCCAGCTCGCGGGGCTCCTCGATGTGACCGAACATCACGGTCGAGGTCGAGCGCAGCCCGGCGCGGTGGGAGGCTTCGACGATCTCCACCCAGCGCTGCGCCGGCAGCTTGTTGGGGGAGATCCGCTGGCGGACGCCGTCGTCGAGCACCTCGGCGGCGGTGCCGGGCGTCGAACCGAGGCCGCACTCCAGCAGGTACTCGAACACCTCGCCGGGCTCTTTGCCCGAGCGCTCGCACATGTAGTGGACCTCCATCGGCGAGTAGGCGTGCAGGTGGAGCTGCGGCGCCACGTCCTTCGCCAGCCGCAGCCACTTGCCGTACTCCTCCAAGGTCAGGTCGGGGTGAATGCCCCCCTGCATGCAGAGCTCGGTTGCACCGAAGTCGACCGCTTCCTGGATCCGCGCCGCAAAGTCCTCTTCAGAGACCTCATAAGCGTCAGGCGACCGCTTCCCCTGCCCAAACCCACAGAAGGCGCAGCCGACGACGCAGATGTTGGTGAAGTTGATGTTGCGGTTGACGACAAACGTCGCCCGTTCCCCAGCCAGCTCCTCACGAAGCTCATCGGCAGCAACCCGCATCTCCTCGATCACCTCGGGCCGAGTCTCGGCAAACAACGCGGTCAGCTCGTCCTCGCTCAGCTCAACCCCACCGCGCCCCTTCGCAATCGCCCGCGGCGCCAAGTGCCCATCGATCACCTCTTCGTGCCGACGCCCGGAGCCCTTGCGAGGAATGAAGCTCCAATACTTCAACTTGATCACATCGAGAACCCCCTGCTCCATCCAATCCGCATCCATGTACTGCGGGTAGACGCACAGCCGCTCCGTCAGCGCGTAGCCCTTCGGCGCCAGCCCCTTCCGGACCTCATGGGGGCTGGGAAACGCATGCTCTGGGGAGATGTGATCTCCGTTTGAAGACAGGCCACCCAAGTCCGTCGCGCCAGCTTCCACAAGCTCAGCCCATGCGTCAGACAGGTTCGGCGGGACCTGAACCCCAACGTCCGGCATAAGCCTCTTGCACTCAGCAATCAGGCGCTTGATATCCGCAACCGAAACGGGCGTCGCCCACTCTGGCAGGGAGGACGGGGGTGTCCCTCCGCGCAGCGGCGTCCTGTTTTTCGCCCCATCGGCATCTTCTGACGGCACTCCAGCGTCGCTGGCGAAAAACCCAGCAAGCGGAGGGACACCCCCGTCCTCCCCCCACCGCTCGCGTGACGCGGCATCAGCGATGTCGGCGACCTCCTGCCCGTAATAGCGGGGGTGCGGAACGAAGTTCTGGAGAATGACCTCCTGAAGGTGGCCGTACTCAGTGTGGAGGGCAGCCAGGGCTTCCAGCGATTCGACTTGCTCGTCCTGCGTCTCACCGATTCCAACCAGGATCCCGCTGGTGAAGGGGATCCTCAGCTCGCCGGCGGCCTCGATCGTCGCCAGCCGCTGCGCCGGATGCTTCGTCGGCGAACCGGCGTGAACCGTTTGCATGAGCCTCTCGGAGGTCGACTCGAGCATCAAGCCCTGAGAGGCGGTCACCTCGCGAAGACGGCTCAGATCGTCAGAGCTGAGAACGCCGATGTTGGTGTGGGGCAATATGCCTCGCTCCAAGGCTCGCTCGCAGGCCCAGACGACATAGGAGGTGAAGTCCTCGTGGCCCCACTCCGCCAGCTTGGCGGCAACCAGAGGGTTGACCTCGGGACGCTCGCCGGTGAGAACCAGGAGCTCCTTCGCGTTCCGCCGCACGGCTTCGTCGAGCTTCTGTTCGACCTCCCGCGGAGGATGGAGATGAGCTTGGCGAGTCGCGAAGGCGCAGTACTTGCAGTAGCACTGGCAGGTGCGGGAGAGGGAGAGCGTGTAGTTCCTCGAGAAGGTGACCCGGCGCACAGTTTCCAAGCTACTGGAAGCATGCCGCCGCCGGGCCAGTCGGCCCGGCGGCTGTGCAGCTAGAGGAAGTCGGCGCTCAGGCGGTGGAGCCGGCGCCAGGCTTCGGCGCGACTGGCGCCTTGACCCGCTCGGGCGGTTCGGTCGGCGCGAGCCCGCCGGGCTCGAGCACGAACCTGTAGACGACCGCTGCAAGCAGCGAGCCGACGATCGGGCCGACCAGGTAGGGCCAGACGCCGCCCCACTCGTTGCCGACCAGGGCGGGGCCGAACCAGCGAGCGGGGTTGAAGGAGCCGCCGGTCAGTGGACCGCCGACCATGACGATGAACCCAAGCGTGGTGCCGATCGCCAGCGGCGCCCAATCCTTGACGCTCTTTTTCGAGTAGACGGCGGCGAGGATCACGAGGACAAGGCAGAAGGTCCCGACCGCCTCGACGATCGAACCCTGGAAATTGCCGCCGAGCAGAGGGCTGACCGTGGCGGCGCCGTAGTGCGTGGCGCGGCCCTCGTCGAGCAGCAAGCCCTTGGCGAGCAGCGCGCCGAGCACGCCGCCGGAAAGCTGGGCGAGCATATAGATCACCGCGTCGACCGGGGAGATCCGTCTGATCGCGGCCGCAGCCAGGGTCACGGCGGGGTTGAAATGGCCACCGCTGGCGACGCCGAACATCACGATCAACCCGAACAGCAGGAAGGCGTGGACGAGGCCGACGACCGCGAAGTCCGTTCCGAACTGAGGCTGATTGCCGGTGGCCACGAACAGCACGACCACGCTGCAGATGAAGAACACCAACAGGAAAGTGCCGATCAGCTCGGCGAGATATGCCGAAAGTCCTCGTTGCTGCACTGGTTACGCCTCCTCTAGTCCCGAATCCCTGACACTCGATTTCGGGGCGGGAGTGTATCCGGAATGAGGATTGAATAGTTTTCCCTGTCGAATGAGACGTGCTGTCGCGCTGCTGGCGGCCGTCCTGCTGCTCATCGGCATGGCCGGTTGCGGCGGGGACGGCGCAGAACCGGGCGCGCCGCAAGGCGTGACGCTCGTGCTCGATTTCGTGCCCAACGCGGTTCATTCGGGCATCTACTCCGCCCAGCGCGAGGGCTACTACCGCGACAGCGGGATCGACCTGACGATTCGCCAGCCGGGCGAATCGACCGACGCGCCGAAGCTGCTCGAGGCTGGACGCGCCGACTTCGCAATCCTCGACATCCACGACTTGGGGATCGCCCGGGAGCGCGGACTCGACCTGGTCGGGACGGTGCCGATCGTGCAGCGCCCGCTCGCAGCGGTGATCGCCCGCGGCAAAGGACCGGTCCATCGACCCCGCGACCTCGAAGGCCACACGGTCGGCGTCACCGGCCTTCCCTCCGACGAAGCGGTGGTCGACTCCGAGGTGTCCGCAGACGGCGGCAACGCCGCCCGCGTCGACCGGGTGACGATCGGCTTCAACGCCGTCGCCTCGCTGGCCGCGGGCAAGGTGGACGCGGCGACGGGGTTCTGGAACGCCGAGGGCGTGGCGCTGCGCCGCCAGGGCGTCCCGGTCAAGATCTTCAAGGTGAACCGCTACGGCGCCCCGCCCTACCCGGAGCTGATCCTGACCGCGTCCCAGCACACGATCGACAGCGATCCCGAACTGGTCGACTCGATGGTCGCGGCGACCAAGCACGGCTACGAATTCGCCTCAGATCACCCGGATCAGGCGCTCGACGACCTGCTCGCCGAAGTACCCAGCCTCGACCGGGACGACCAGGCGGCGCAGCTGCGCGCACTGCGGTCCGATCTTCACCCAGCTCCGTTCAATCGTGCGGTGCTGCACGGATGGGCGGCCTGGGACCTCGAACATGGCCTGCTCGAACGGCCTCTGGACATCGACAAAGCATTCCTGCTTGGCCGCTAGGGGTGCGAGGGACCGGGTGTCCCCCTCCGGAAACCCGCATCGAGGCGGCCTCCAGGGTTCGTTGCGGGGAGGGCTCCAATGTTTCCGGAGGGGGACACCCGGTCCCTCGCATAGGTACGCTGCCAGCGATGAGTCTGGTTGCAGATTTTCAGCAGGTCCTTGACTCTCTGCCGCCCGATTGGACGGATCTGGAGCTTGATCTGCGGATCGAGGACGAAAGCCGGTACGTGGACACCGCTGTGGCGCTGAGCCAGGTCAATGCTCAGCCTTACTCGGAAGCCGATTGGCACTGGCGGCTGCTGGTGGCTCATAGCTTTGGGCACGCTGCTGCCGCCGAGAGCGTCGCCGGAGTTCTGGAAAAGCTTGACGCGGACGGCGTCGCTGGTGAGATGCAGGTTCGTGAGGTGCGCGAGGGACGCTCGGAGGTCGTGCAGATGTGGGGCCGACCGGAGAGCGTGCGCGAGGAGTTTCGCCAGCGCCGCTCGATCTAGTGGCTCGCGTCCTGGTCATCGTCACCGATTTGATGCTGTCCAGCAGGGTCGAGGAGAGCTTGCGAAGTGCAGGCCACGACGTCGCGGTCGTGCAAAGCTTGCCGGACCCCGTCGAAGCTGACGTGCTCATCTGCGACCTCGACGCCGTGGACGTCAAGGAAGTCGCGCAAGCAGACGCGCCAACCCTCGGCTTCTACTCACATGTAGACGTCGAGACCAAGAAAGCTGCCGATGCAGCCGGCATAGACCTCGCGGTCCCCCGCTCCCGGATGGCCCGCGAACTCCCCGAGCTCGTCGACAAGCTCCTCGCCTAAAGAAACAAGTCGACGATCAGGAAGGCATTGAGGCCGATGATCAGCGCCGCCAGCGTCCCGGCGAGCGCGGTGAGCCAGCCCGGATTGGCCAGCGAGCCCATGATGTCGCGCCGGCGGGCGATCAGCACCAGCGGAACCAGGGCAAAGGGGATGCCGAAGGAGAGGACGACCTGGCTGAGGACGAGAGCGTCGGTCGGATTGAAGCCGATCGCAAGAACCAGCAGGGCCGGCGTCAGGGTGATCGCGCGGCGCAGGAAGAGCGGAATCGAGCGGCGGATGAAGCCCTGCATCACGACCTGACCGGCCATCGTGCCGACCGAGGACGAGGCGAAGCCTGAGGCCACCAGGGCTATCCCAAAGATCGTGGCGGCGTTGCCCGAGACCAGGGACCCAAGCGCGTCGAACGCGCCTTCGATCGAATCGACGCCGGTCAGCCCGCTGGTGTTGAAGAGCGCAGCGGCGACGATCATCATCGAGAGGTTGACCATGCCGGCGAGCGAGAGGGCGATCACCACGTCGACCTTCTCGAAGCCGAGGATGCGCTTTTTCTCGCCCTCGTCGCGGCCGACGATCCGCTTCTGGGTCAGCGCCGAGTGCAGGTAGATGACGTGGGGCATCACGGTCGCGCCGATGATCCCCGTCGCGAGCAGGATGCTCTCGGTGCCGGAGAAACCGGGCAGAATGAGGTGCTTGGCGACTTCGTCAGCCGCCGGCTTGGCGTGGAAGAGCTCGACCACGAAGGAGGCGACAACCACGCCGACCATCGCGGTTATCCCCGCCTCCAACCGGCGGAACCCCCGCTGCTGAAGGGTGAGGATGCCGAAGGCACCGGCGCCGGCGATCAGCCCGGCCGGGAAGAGCGGGATGCCGAAGAGCAGGTTGAGGCCGAGCGCGGCGCCGACCACCTCGGCGATGTCGCAGGCCATTGCAACCAGCTCGGCCTGCAGCCAGAGACCGATGCGAGCGCGGGGGAAGCATCTGCGGCATAGCTCGGCGAGGTTTTCGCCAGTCGCAATCCCCAGCTTCGCCGACTGGGTCTGGACCAGCATCGCGACGAGGTTCGCCGCCAGCACGACCCAGAGCAGCAGGTAGCCAAACTTGGCGCCGCCGGCGATGTTGGTGGCGAAGTTGCCGGGATCGATGTAGGCGACGGCGGCGACGAAAGCTGGGCCGAGGAAGGGCCAGACTCGGCTGGGGCCGCGGTTGTGGCCGTCCAGCGAGCGACGTGCGGCCGCCGCAACCGCCGCCTCGCCGGGAAGTACGTCCTCGACCGTCGCTTCGCCGGTCGGCGGAGGAGGCGGCGGCTTCAACGGCTGCCCTCCGCGGGCAGACTCAGGTCGGGGCCCGGGATCGGCGTCCCGTGCGGATCGTGGCTGGGCTCGCCCAGCTTGGCCGCGATCAGCGCCTCCAGCTCCTCGGAGATGTGGTGCTCGAGCACCTCGGCCTCGGCGTGGACCATGTCGTCGGGCATGCCCAGCGCCTCGGAGAGGTAGGCCTCGATCAGGCGGTGGTGGCGGATCACCTCCAGGGCGACCTTCTCGCCGGCCGGGGTCAGGGTCACTCCCCGGTAGGGCAGGTAGTCGACCAGGCCCAGGTCGCCGAGCTTCTTCAGCATCGAGGTCGCCGTGGCCGGTGCGACGCCAAGCCGCTCCGCGACCTCGCCGTTGAGAACCGGCCCGGCCCGATCCTGCGAGAGCGCGTAGATCGCCTTCGCGTAGTCCTCTATCGCCTCGGAAGGTTTAGACATGCCTAAATAAGTTTGACATATCTAAAAGACACGAGTCCGACCGACCGCGGTCGAGGTTTGAGCCGCATACCGACCCAAACCTCGACCGCGGTCGGAGGAAGTGACGGAGCGTCCCTAAAATCGGAGGGGTGACCGATGCGATCGCACTCGAGCTGGATGCGCAATACCGGCAGCTGCGCGAGGAGTGCGGGCTGGTGGACCGCTCGGCGCGCGGCAAGCTGATCGTCAGCGGCGGCGAGGCGGTCGAGTACCTGCAGGGGCAGCTGACCAACGATGTCGAGGCGCTTTCCCCAGGGGAAGGCCAGTACGCCGCGCTGCTCGACCGCAAGGGCCACATGCAGGCCGACATGCGCGTCCTGCGCACCTCGGCCGAGGAGATCTGGCTCGACACCGAGCCCGAGGCCATCGCCGCAGCCCAGCGCCACCTGGAGATGTACAAGATCGGTCGCGACGTGGCGATCGCCGACCTGACCGGCGAGCGGGCGATGCTCTCGCTGATCGGCCCCCGCAGCGTCGAGATCGCGAGTACGGCGGCGCTGCCGGAGAACGCCAGCGCCAGCATCAACATCAGCGGTGCCGACTGCGTTGCAGTAGGCACCGCTGATGGGATAGATCTGATTGTCAAGACAGCGGACGCGTTCGCCGTGCGTGAGGCACTGCTAGCGACCGGCGCCGCCGCAGTGGACGCCCAGGCCGCTGAGGTGCTCCGGATAGAGGCCGGCGCACCCCGCTTCGGCGCCGAGATGAGCGCCGAGACGATGCCCGCCGAGGCCGGTATCGTCGAGCGCGCGGTCAGCTTCACCAAGGGCTGCTATATCGGCCAGGAGCCGGTCGCACGCCTCCACTACAAGGGCCGCCCCAACCGCCACCTGCGTGGCCTCGAGCTCAGCGCCCCAGCCGCTCCCGGCGCGAGCCTTCGGCTGGGCGAGAAGGAAGTCGGCCGGATCGGCAGTGCCTGCGTCTCCCCCGCTCGCGGCCCGATCGCGCTGGCGATCGTCCGTCGCGAGGCCGAGCCCGGCGCCGAGCTGGTCGTAGGTGAAGATGGCGTTACGGCTCGCGTGGTCGACCTGCCGTTCGGCTAGATTCCGCCCGATGGGTGGTTGGGAAGGCAGGCGACTTTTCGCGGTGCCGCGGGCGACTGTGGCCGCTCTGGCCTGCTCGTTTGGCGCCATCGCGCTGCTCGGCGCCGGCTGCGGCGCCGAGGAACACCCCAACGAAGCGCGCCCCCAGCCTCCGACCCGGATCAGCGTCGCGATCAGCGAAGACGCGATCACCGTGCAGCCTCCGCGGATCGCGGTCGGCCCCGAACCGACCCAGCAGATACCGCAGAACCAGCACGCCGGGCAGCCGCGGGTTAGCTCCGATGCCCCGCTCAACGTCGTATTCGTCGCCGCCAATCTGACCGACGTCGACTCCCGCCTCGAGGTCCACGGCAGCAAGACCGTCAGCTCCCAACCGCTCTACGCCAACGCCGGCGTAACCATGCAGGCGATCCTCCCCACCGGTGTTTATCGCGTAAGCGCCGCCGGAGTCCCCGGCGTCAAACCGGCAAAGCTGGTCGTCGGCCCGTACCGCACGTCGTCTCAAAACGACCTCCTGCTGCCTTAAGCAAGCCCTGTTGCAATTCTGACCCTGCCGCCGATCCGGTTGCAATGCTGGATCGATGATTGCCGTTGCGCTCATCTGCATCGTCGGCCTGTGCCTTGCCATCGCCTTCGCGGTCCAGCGCCAGGTCGCCGCCCGGGCCGTCGAAGTGAAGCTGAAGGCCGCAGAAGAAGAGCTAGGGGGCGCAGTCGGGCGCGACCGCGAGCTGCAAGCGCTGAAGGTCGAGCTGCGGGGACGAGACGAGCAGCTCGCCGCCGAGAAACGAGTCGTCGCCGACCGGGAACGCGATCTCTCCGAGGCTCGCAAGCAACAGGCCAAGGATCGTGAGACCGTCGCCGACCAAGCGAGCGAGCTGAAGGTCATGAAAAAGGCGATCGAAGACTTCAAGGAGATGCAGGCCCAGCTGACCAAGCAGACCCTCGAGGCCGCCGGCAGCAATCAGCGAATCGAGACCACCCTGCTGGACTGGACTCGTCAGATCGCCAACCCACAGGGCCGCGGCGCCTTCGGCGAGCTCGCGCTGCGCAACCAGCTGATCTCCCTCGGGCTGGAGGAAGGACGCGACTTCGACCGTCAGGCTCGACCCGGCGCCGATGGCCTCCAACGGGTCGACTTCATCGTCCAGCTCGGCGGGCCGGTGGTCGCGATCGATTCCAAACTGGCGAACGACCCAGGCCTCAGTGGCCTCTCCGAGGCCCTCGCCGCGGGCGACCCCGAGCGCCTCAAGCAGTACGGCCGAAAACTTCGCGACCATGCCAAATCTCTCGCCGGGAAGGACTACTGGCGCGACCTCGACCACAGTCCAAGCCTGACCTTGATGTACGTACCGGTCGAGGGGGCGATTCACGCACTCAGCGCACTCGAGGACTTCGACGGCACCAAGTTCTTCAATACCCACCGGGTCTGTGTCATAACTCCATCCCAGCTGGCGCTCTCGCTGATCCTCATCGCTGAGCTTTGTCACGCTGAGCGCAAAGAGGAGCGCGTCGAGGAGCTGCTCAGCCGCGGCCACACGATGGCCGATGCCATCGGCAAGTTCCTCGACAACTACGCCAGGCTGGGCAAGAAGCTGGAGGAATCGGTGGCCGCCTTCAACGGCGGAGCGGCGATGACCACGGCCCACGGCCTTATCTGGCAGCAGATCGTCAAGCCCTTGGCTGAGTTCACCCCCAGCAAGTCGATCAAGTCGGGGATCAAAGAGATCGAGTCCCCCCGCGACGACGTGATCGATCTGGCCGAGCGCTACCGCGAGGCTGGCGAGCAGATGCAGGAGAGCTCGAACGCCGCCTGAGGTATCGGGTTGAGGTTTTGCATGTGAGGTTTGGGGCTTCCGTGCGCCCCTAAGCTCACACGCAACGGACGAACGAGCCAACTAGGATTCGACCCGCCCGCAAAACGACCCCACGGAGGAGCCGGTTTGGCCGTCGATAGCAGCGCAGTCGCGAAGTTGGACGTAGAGCCCGGAACGCTGCCGGACACGATGGCGGCGTGGGTGATCCGCCAGGAGCGCGAGGGCGAGCCCAACGATGCCTTCCAGCTGGAGCAGATCGAGGTGCCCGAGCCCGGCGCCTTCGAGGTGATCGTGCGGGTGATGGCCGCGGGCGTGAACTTCAACAACGTCTGGGCAGCGCTGGGCAAGCCGGTCTCGGTCTTCGGCTATGGCGACCATCCCGAGTACGGCCACCATATCGGCGGCTCAGACGCATCGGGGGTCGTCTGGAAGGTCGGCGAGGGCGTCACCCGCTGGAAGCCCGGCGACGAGGTCGTCGTCCACTGCAACCAGGCTTCTTATGAGGACGTCGAGGTGCACGGGCTCGATCCGCTCGCCGCGCCGAGCCAGAAGATCTGGGGCTACGAGACGACCTGGGGCTCCTTCGCCCAGTTCACCAAAGTGCAGGCGCAGCAGCTCCTCCCCCGCCCCCAGAACCTCTCCTGGGTCGAGTCGTCCTCCTACGGGCTCACCTACTTCACCGCCTACCGGATGCTGATCGATCAGTGCAAGCTTCAGCCTGGCCACAACGTGCTGATCTGGGGCGCCGCCGGCGGGCTCGGCGTCTTCGCCACCCAGCTCTGCAAGGTTGCCGGGGCCAACGCGGTCGGCGTCGTCTCCTCCGACGAGAAGGGCGAGCTGGTCAAGCAGCTGGGCGCGGTCGACTACATCAACCGCGGCGAGTTCGCGGAGATGATGCGCACTCCGGAGAACCTGGCTGACCGTGCGGCCGACGTGGAGCGCTTCAAGGCCTCCCGCGGCTTCGCCAAGCGGGTAAAAGAGATCCTCGGCGACGCGCCCGACATCGTCTTCGAGCACGTCGGCCAGGCGACCTTCCCGACCTCGGTCTTCGTCGTCAAGCCGTTCGGCAAAGTCGTCATCTGCGGCGCCACCTCTGGCTTCCAGCTCGACTTCGACGTGCGCTACCTGTGGATGCGCCAAAAGCAGATCATCGGCTCGCACTTCGCCAACGCGTATGAGTGCATGCGCGCCAACCAGCTGATGGCGGAGGGCAAGGTGCGGCCGGTGCTGTGGAAGACGATGGGCTTCGAGGGCGTCCCGGGAGCACACCAGCTGCTGCACGAAAACAAGCACCTCGGCAAGATCTCGATCCTGGTCGGGGCCGAGTCCGAGGACGAGGGCAAGAACGAAGACGGCGCCGGCGCGATCCGGGCCGAGGTGGGAGCTTGAAAATGGCTGAGGTCTGCACGCTCGACTGGCACATCGCCCCCTTCAGGGCCGATCGCTGGCTCGACCTGTGGGAACCGGCGGCGGCGCGGATGCCCGCCTTCGGCGCCAAGAGTTGGTCGCTGACCCGCTCGATCGACGACCCGCTCGCCTTCCAGCAGACCTCGGTCTGGGAGAGCCGCTCCGACTTCGAGCGCTACTGGTTCTCGGAGGAGATCGAGCAGGCGCGGGCGGCCGCCATCGACCTCTACGACCTGCCGATCCTTCCCGCCTGGCATCAACAGATAGCCGGCGAATAGCCGGCGATTCGCCTAGCCTCGCTCGAGTGGGGCCAGGGTCAGTCCGGCTGAGTTGAGCTGCTCCCAGTAGTGCTCGGCGGGCTCACGGGCTCCGGACCAGACGATCGCCTGGCCGGTCGTGTGGATCGCGTCGGCGATCTCGTGGCCGCGGGCGAGGGTGACGCCGGGCAGCACGCGAGCCAGCGTTTCGGCGACGTGGTCGAAGGTGTTGTGGTTGTCGTTGCACACGATCACTCGCCACTCGCCCCCGAGGCCGGAGTCCGGACCCGCCTCGCGCGGCTTCTCGATCGTCGTCGACATCGACGCCATTATGAGTGACCGCAGCAGCACTAGGGCCGGATGTGACCAAGCAGATCAAGGACGCAGGGAGCGTGGCGTGCTCTGCACGCGAGCGACCGAGGACGCCGATATGCGCCGGTCACATCCGGCCCTAGAACGGGCTCGGGACGCGGACCACTACGTCGTCGAAGCTGCCGACGGCGCCCTTGGCGTTACCGACTGCACCCAGGGAGACGCCGGAGGTGCGGCCCTGCAGCTCGCCCGACGAGCGGTCGGTGACGTCGGCGGCAAGCTGACCGCCGACGAAAGCGAGAATGTGGCAGTTGCCCTTTTCCGGACCCTTGGTGACGTTGAATGCCTGCAGGCGAATTTCATTGGCCTGGTTGAGGCCTCTGGTCCTGACTCCCTTCGCGACGTGCAGGTACTTGATCCGGCCATCGGGGCCCACCCTGCGGAGCTGCGCCTTGCGCTGTAACGGGAAGACCGCCAGCTGGTAGCGGGCGCCGGCGCCCCCGGCGCGCAGATTGACGGCGAGATACGCCTTCCGCTGAGTTGGCTTCGGCGTCGTGTCGAGCAGGCGGCCGATAGCTGCCACTTCGAGGTCGCGCCCGATCACCGGCGTGCGGTAGGCGCATTCGGGAGTGCCCTTGCCGATCGTGATGCGCAGCGCGTGGTCGGAACCGCCGCGGGCGCAGCGGGCGCCGTTCAGCTTGACGATCTGGGCGCGCTGCGCCGTCGACTCCATGCTGTTGCGGTAGACGCCGATCAGCGCGGCCCCGGCGCTGCCGGCAAGGGCCAGCGTCGCGACGGCGGCGAGAAAACAGGCTGCTATTCGGAGTCTCATCGTGCTGGAGCCTAAACACCGCCTCGGGGAAAAGATGCGCATCGTGACGGATGAACGCTGTCTTTCCCGCCCTTGCAAATAACATTGGTGGCGATGTCCGAGCACCGACTGCCCGAGCGCGACCGCCCATGGGTGATGCGCACCTACGCGGGTCATTCCGACGCCCGCCGCTCCAACGAGCTTTACAAAGGCAACCTCGCCAAGGGCCAGACCGGCCTCTCGGTCGCCTTCGACCTGCCTACGCAGACCGGCTATGACCCCGACCACATCCTCGCCCGTGGGGAGGTCGGCAAGGTCGGCGTCTCGATCGCCCACAAGGGCGACATGCACCAGCTCTTCGACGGCATCCCGCTCGACGAGATGAACACCTCGATGACGATCAACGCGACCGCGGCCTGGCTGCTCGGCCTCTACGCCACGGTTGCCGAGGAGAACGGCGTCGAGCGGGCAAAGCTGACCGGGACGACGCAGAACGACATCATCAAGGAGTACCTCTCGCGCGGCACCTACGCCTTCCCGCCGGAGCCCTCGATGCGGCTGATCGCCGACATGGTCGCCTTCAGCGTCAACGAGGTCCCGAGCTGGAACCCGACAAACATCTGCAGCTACCACCTGCAGGAGGCCGGGGCGACACCGGTGCAGGAGATCGCCTACGCGCTCTCGACCGGGATCGCCGTCCTCGACGAAGTCAAAGCGCGCGGCCAGGTCGCCGAGGCAGACTTCGCCAAGGTCTTCGGCCGCATCTCCTTCTTCGTCAACGCCGGCATCCGCCTGGTCGAGGAGATCGCGAAGCTGCGGACGATGGGCGCGCTCTGGAACCAGATCGGTCGCGAGCGCTACGGCGTCAGCGACGAGAAGATGCTGCGCTTCCGCTACGGCGTCCAGGTCAACAGCCTCGGCCTGACCGAGGCACAGCCGGAGAACAACATCCAGCGGATCGTGCTCGAGGCGCTCGCCGTCACCCTCAGCCGCGACGCACGCGCCCGCGCGATCCAGCTGCCGGCCTGGAACGAGGCGATGGGCCTGCCCCGCCCCTGGGACCAGCAGTGGAGCCTGCGGATCCAGCAAGTGCTCGCCAACGAGACCGACCTGCTCGAGTACCCCGACGTCTTCGAGGGCTCGGTGGTGATGGACGGGCTGGTCCAGGAGCTGACCGAGGGGGCGCGCGCCGAGATGGCCGTGGTCGAGGAGCACGGCGGCGCGGTCGAGGCGGTCCCCTACATGAAGGCCCGCCTGGTCGAGTCCCACCGGGAGCGGGTGGCGCGGATCGAGGCCGGCGAGCAGAAGGTGATCGGCCAGAACAGCTTCACCGAGACCGAGGACTCGCCGCTCACCGCCGGCGCCGACGGCGGCATCCTCACCCCCGACCCCGAGGTCGAGCGTGAGCGGGTCGAGGCGCTGGAGCGCTGGAGGGCCGAGCGCGACGAGGACGCCGTGAGGGCGGCGCTCGCGGAGCTCGAGCGGGTCGCCGGCGCCGAGGCCGAGAACATCATGCCTGCGACGATCGCCGCCGCCAAGGCGGGAGCGACCACAGGCGAGTGGGCCGGGGTCCTGCGCGAGGCGTTCGGCGCCTACCGCGCACCGACCGGCGTCGACGGCGCGGCGCCTCCCGCCGACCGCGACCAGCTGGTCGAGATCCGCCGCCAGGTCGACGAGGTCTCCGAGCGGATAGGCCACCGGATCAAGATCCTCGTCGGCAAGCCCGGGCTCGACGGTCACTCCAACGGCTCCGAGCAGGTCGCCCTGCGCGCCCGCGACGTCGGCATGGAGGTGATTTACCAGGGGATTCGCCTGACGCCGGCCGAGATCGTCGAGTCGGCGATCCAGGAGGACGTCGACGTCGTCGGCCTCTCGATCCTCTCCGGCTCCCACCTGGAGCTGATCCCCGAGGTCGTGCGGATGCTCGACGAGGAGGGTGTCAAGGTCCCGGTCGTCGTCGGCGGGATCATCCCGGTCGCGGATGCCAAGCGGCTGCGAGAGCTCGGGGTAGACGGCGTCTACACGCCCAAGGACTACGACATCAACCACATCATCGGCGAGATCGTCGAGCTGGTCGGCCAGCGGGCCGCCGCCGCCACCACGGCCTGAAGACCGCGCCGAAGCCGCCCGAGCGCGACAATGGGGGCATGAGCGAGCTCAACGGGGACCGCTCGGCCTGGCTTCGCTGCTACCGCTGCTGGTCCCAGAACCTCGAGATCCAGATCCACTACGACGCGATCCGCCGCGTCGATCCGGGGACCGGGGTCCCCGCCGAGGGCGTCGACGAAGTGCAGGAATCGGCCGTCCAGTGCATGGACTGCATGCACGACCAGCCCCATCTCACCTTCCAGGACGACCGCGTCGTCCCGGTCGAGGACCGCTGGGAGCGGATGGTCGCCGGCACGCCCTGGGTCGCCTCCTGCACGGTGAAAGTCGACCAGGACCGGGTCGAGGCCTGCTCCGGGCCCGAAGCGACCGAGCTCCTAACCTACGGCGCCTTCGGCGACGCCGGCGTGCGCGAGTTCTTCACCCACGTCCGCTTCCACAAGCACGACGAGGAGCAGATCGTCGTCCACATGTTGGTCGAGCTCTACGCGCGCTCGGCGCAGGAGGCGACCGACGTGCTCGAAGAGGCCGCCCACGGCCTGCTCGAGATCACCTCGCTTGCCGAGGAGTCGCGCCCCCCGGCCCACGCCTCCGACGAGGCGCACTGAGCTTCAGTCGACGTCGGACTCGGCCTTGGCGTCGCCGGGCTCGCGCCGCGGGACCAACACGAGGCGCTTGAACTCGGCGACGAGAACGCCGTCCTGGTTGAGGACCCGCGTGTGGACCTTGACGATGCCGCGGTCGGGCTTCGATTTGGAGGGCTTGACGTCGAGCACCTCGGTCTCGCAGAAGAGGGTGTCGCCGTGGAAGACCGGGTTAGGGTGGCTGAGCTCTTCCGTGGCCAGGTTTGCGATCGCCTTGCCCGAGACGTCGGAGACCGACATGCCCAGCGCCAGCGAGTAGACGAGCGGCCCGACGACGACGTTGCGGCCCTGCTGGGACTCCTTGGCGTAGACGTCGTTGATGTGGAGCGGGTGGTGGTTCATCGTCAGCAGGCAGAACATGTGGTCGTCGGCCTCGGTGACGGTCTTTGCCGGCCAGTGCTTGTAGACGGCGCCGACCTCGAACTCCTCGAGATAGCGACCGTAGGTGTGGGCGCCGGACGCCTCGCGCTCGGCCTGGTCGGTGCTCAGCTGGTGCTTCTCGTCGCTCATCGGCGGCTCTCGTCTCCTTCTCGGGGGGGCGGCGCGGCATCCTACAGCCGCAGGCCAGCGCCCACCGCCGCCGAGACTAGACTGCCGGCGATGAAGATCGGCATCGTCGGCCTCGGTTACGTCGGCCTCCCCCTCGCCGTCGCCTTCGCCGAGGCGGGGAGCGAGGTCATCGGCCTCGACGCGGACCCGCGCAAGGTCCAGAGCCTCGAAGAGGGCCACAGCTACATCGGCGACGTTCCGGACGCCGCGCTGGCGCCGCTGCGCGATCGCCTCCACCCCACGACCCGGCACGCCGACCTCGCCTCCTGCCACGCGGTCATTATCTGCGTCCCGACGCCGTTGACCAGCTCGCGCGAGCCCGACCTCACCTACCTGCTCGACGCCGGGACGGCGCTCGCGGCGGTGCTGCAGCCGGGGCAGCTGGTCGCGCTGGAGTCGACGACCTATCCCGGCACGACGCGGGAGCGGCTGGCGCCGATCCTCGAGGAGTCCGGGCTCTCGGCCGGCACGGACTTCCACCTCGCCTTCTCCCCGGAGCGGATCGACCCCGGCCGCACCGACTACACGATCCGCACCACGCCCAAGCTCGTCGGCGGGCTGACCGAGGCCTGCTCGGAGCGAGCCCGCGAGCTCTACGAGACGGTCTGCGACGAGGTCGTCGTCGTCTCCAGCCCCGAGGCGGCGGAGCTCTCGAAGCTGTTGGAGAACATCTTCCGCTCGGTCAACATCGCCTTCGTCAACGAGCTCGCCCAGCTCTGCGACCGGCTCGGGATCGACGTCTGGGAGGTGGTCGACGCCGCCTCCACCAAGCCCTTCGGCTTCATGCGCTTCGACCCCGGCCCGGGCATGGGCGGCCACTGCCTGCCGATCGACCCCTTCTACCTCGCCTTCAAGGCCCGCGAACACGACTTCTACCCGGAGTTCATCGAGCTCGCCGGCAAGGTGAACCAGGCCCAGCCCGCCTTCTGCGTCGAGCGGATCGAGCGCGCCCTCAACGACGCCGGCAAGCCGGTCAAGGGCTCGAAGATCCTCCTCCTCGGCGTCAGCTACAAGGCCGGGGTCGGCGACATGCGCGAGTCGCCGGCGTTGAAGATCGCCGGCCTGCTGCGCAAGCTCGGCGGCGACATCGTCTACCACGACCCACACGTGCCGGAGCTGGCGGAGTTCGGCCTCTCCTCGGTCGAGCTCGACGAGGCGCTGCGCGACGCCGACTTGGCGGCAATCGTCACCGCCCACCCGCACGTCGACTACGGGGACGTCGTCTCCACGGCGCCGCTCGTCGTCGACTTCCGCGGCGTCACCCGGGGCATCGACGCCAAGAACCTGGTCCGCCTCTAGCCGGACCCTCAGTGAACTTTCTTGAGGTGGGAGCGCTGCTCCTGGCGCTCGACCACCTGGGCGATCAACTTCTTCACGTTGGGGTCGCCGGTCGCCTTGATGTGCCCCGTCTCGTACGCCTTGCGGTAGCTCTTCAAGGTGCCGTTTACGGCCAGCTCGTTGAACTGGGGGCGGTCGATCTGGACCAGCACCCGCTCGTCTTGGGAGAGGTCCTTCTTGATCTTCGGGCCCGGCAGCTCGACCCGGTACAGCTGGATGTCGTGGCGCGCCTTCAGTTCCAGGCCGAAGACCAGCTTGAGCTTCTGCAGTGCGGGGACCTCAACCTGAAATCGCTCCACGGCGGTCTTGATCAGGTCGGCGGTCGACGCCATCTCGCTAGCCCCACTCCATCAGATCTTGTGGCGCTGCAAGAGCTTCTTGCCGATCACCATGCGCTGGATCTCCGACGTCCCCTCGCCGATCAGGAGCAGCGGCGCGTCGCGGTAGAGGCGCTCAATCTCGTACTCCTTCGAGTAGCCGTAGCCGCCGTGGATGCGAAAGCACTCCTCGACGCACTCCTTGCCGGTCTCCGAGGCGAGCAGCTTCGCCATCCCGGCCTCGAGGTCGGAGCGCTCGCCAGCGTCCTTCATCCGCGCCGCCTTGCGGGTGAGGAGGCGCGCGGCTTCGACCTTGGTCGCCATGTCGGCGAGCTTGAACTGGATCGCCTGGTGCTGGGCGATCGGCTTGCCGAAGGTCTTGCGCTCCTGGCTGTAGCGCAGGGCGAGCTCCAGGGCGCGCTGGGCGATCCCCACGCCCCGCGCCGCGACGTTGACCCGGCCGACCTCGAGCGCATCCATCATCTGCACGAAGCCCTGGCCGACCCCCGCCTCCTCGCCGCCGAGCACGCGCTCGGGCGGGCAGCGGTAGCCGTCATAGACCAGCTCGGTCGACTCGACGCCCTTGTAGCCGATCTTCTTGATCTT